>OLOM01000270.1_pt1 | contig 41107 bp, 53 predicted proteins | sample 1672531 | NCBI WGS metagenome assembly OLOM01 (sample SAMEA3136696, study PRJEB25190) | human gut metagenome | reverse complement strand
CCGTATTCTATTTTTCATTTCATGCACATATTTTATAGGCTTATTTTCATAATATATTCTAGCAGATATACCCCTCAACCCCGCTTAAACCAGGCATTTCTTAGAGAGGAGACAGACCGTCTCCACATGAACAGTTTATCTATGGTTCACTTTTAATTGCTTTTTACAGCTTTCAAACTCCTATAACATAAGTAATTATCAGGCGTTCAGTTTATTTGTCTTTTTAAGTCTTTCACGTATATTTCTATGTCGGTGGCAAATTGGTGGCATTGCCACCATATTCGCATCAAATAGCAATTAGATCTTTCCATGTTGCTGATCCACATACCCCATCAACATCCAGACCTCTTGATTTCTGATACTGTTTCAGAGCATATATGGTATTATCTCCTGCTTCCCAGTCAAGGTCAAGGTCTTTTTTATTTTTTCCTTTGAATCCACGTGATTTTAGAATCTCCTGTAACAAAAGTACAGAGGTATTCTTGTCACCAGCTTTTACAGTTTTTGGCTCAAACATATATTCCTCCCCTGTCTGTGTAGTATTAGATGATGTATTCTCAGGTTTTGCAGGTGCGGATGCATCAGATACAATACTATAATCCGGTGTACAGAACTTAGTTCCGGGCATCTGACTATTGAGGTAACTTTTAGCACATACACCGCCACCATTTGCGATAATACCGGATGCCCCACTTGTATTACCTTCAATCGTATAGAAACGATCACCGATTACGGCGGTAACAAGTCCTGTATGGGTAAATGTACCGTTATGATAAAAGATAACAATGTCACCGATTTTCGGGTTTGCGTTCCGGGTAAACAAATTTCCCAGTGTTGGACAGTACACGTAAGGCCAGTGTTTCAGCAATTTTTTAGCTTTTTCCAGACCAAAGGCTTTCATGAAACACCAAGATACGAACGCCGCACACCAAGGCTGCCCCTGATAGGATGGTTCTATATCTCTCCAATATTTCGTAAAATTAGCAGATCCTGCGTTTGCTGTCTTACTGTCAAGCTGACTGTTTGATTTTTTCTCCAAATAGCCCTCTTCGTTTTTCGCAATCAGGATAACTTTTTCAATAGCTTTGTCCATTGTCGTTTCCCCCTTATCCTCATTTTTTGTTACAGTATAGTCTTTGTAAAAGACATTTCTGTCTACTTTCCCTGAGATTCCCGGAATAGTTGCTTTGCTGGAATACTGCCAGCCAATACCAGCGGCAGGTTTTAATCTGATCTGCATTGTTCCATCATCCTGTGACGGATATGCTGCCAGCCAGCAGTCATACTTTTTCGCATCCTCTGGAAGCTGGTACTGATACCAGGAGTACCCGCAGTAAATGCCAAACTGATAACCAGCTTTAATGATGATTTCTCTGAATACATTAATCATCCGCATCATAAGATGTTTTGACAGATTCTCCTGACACTTATCTTCAATATCCAAAAACACCGGATAATCCAATTTTCGTTCATTCAGGACTTCAATTACTTTTTTTGCTTCATATTGAATTTCTGAAACATTGACTGCATAACTATACTTATAAACACCGACAGGAATACTATTGGCAGTACAGCCTTTATAATTGGCTTCAAATGTACTATCAATAACATTACCCTTTTCCGTGATTCGCAGGATAGCGAAGCCCATACCGTAGTTTGCTACGGTGGGCCAGTCAATAACTCCATTCCATCTGGAAACATCAATACCCTTAATCTCCACAGTCCTACCCCCTATTTTTTCGGTTCTGTATATTCAAGTGCCTGTGTACTATCGGTGATTCCAGCAGTAGTAGGGTCCGTAACTACTCCAAGAATTACCAGTATACTGAACACTGCATTGACCACTTCTAACAATTTATTTCCCAGATCACCCAGATCAATCTGGATGCCAAACACAGATGCAATTACCTGAATCAACAGGAGTACTGCCGGGATAAATGCAACCCAGAACGCTTTATTCTTAATTCTTACAAGCCAGTTAATTTTTTTCATGACTATTCCCTTCTTTCTTCTTTAAGTGCAATTCTTCAATCTCATGTTTCATTTTTGTAATCATACCATTACCACCAAGAGCATGATATGCATCATACATCTCACAAAAATTTTGATAAGCGTAGGATGGAATATCACCATCTGTCATATAACGGTCATGGTATTCAATTAATTGTACTTTCAGTAACAGCATGGTCCCTTTACTGTTCGCATCCCTATCTTTTTTCTGATTCTTTAAAAGCCACACAATGTAGCCCATAAGAGCAGTTAAAATAATAGGAAGTGCAACAGAATAGGTTTCCAGTAGAATCTCTTTCATTACTTCCTTTCTGTACACAAAACAACCGCCTGTGACATTATATAAATGTCATATGGCGGTCGTTTTTGTACCTGTGATAATTTCCTTGTCTGCTGATTATTCTGCTAATTCAGGACAATCGAGGTCAGTCAGAACTTCTTTTACCTTATCCTTGATACGTTCAGGGACATCAGCAAAAGTTTTCTTGCCCTTAATGATCAGGGTTGCATAGATAATTGCCATAGTCTGCACATCCTTTCTGAATAAAATATTTATGATCAACTGACGTATCATCAGTTATCACCTTCCAAAATAGCCTTAACAGCTTCTTTCAGTTTGTCCGGAACATCGTCCAGTGTCTTAACACCTTTGATGATCAGTGATGCATAAATCTTTGCCATACTTCACACCTTCTTTCTTATCCTAACATCTCATAGATTTCACACATGGCAACCTGCGCTTGCGTGATTTCATTTTCAAGATCAGTATTTTTCTCTGCCTGAATCTTAATATACTCATCTTTGTCATACTCAATCAGATCAAATTCATACCCGGTAAATCCCGGCTGTCCATCAGTTTCCGGTTCATTCACTTCTTTGACATTGGAACTAACAAATGCTTTTGTTTCAGTCAGTTCCAGTTCTTCCGGTTTGACAGTACTTCTCTGTTTTCCATAGTTAATCATGCAGCTCTCAATCCTTTCTTTGTGTTCGGTTTTATGTTGCGTATATAATAATCATCCGCATAAGGTAACAGCGGGACAATATACTTTCTGTATAACCGGAAAGTATCAGCATATTTCAACCATCCCTTATAGGAATTGATTGAACACCACTCTGAATAGTTCATCATGTTTCCGGATTCCACTTTGTTCCTGATAGCGGTCATTTTCTTTTTCATTTCCAAACAGGTGCTTTTCCTTAGCAAAGTATATTTATAAAATGTTCTATATCCTAAGAAGTCAACACCTCTTACATACGATGGGAACACCTGCCAGTTTCCTTTTATGTTCAGTTTAAGTTCATTGCTGAAATAAACATCAATCTCTTTCTTTAATGTAAATAATTCTTCTTTTGTCTTTCCAAAAATAACTATATCGTCCATATAACGGAAATAATATTTAACGTACTTCCGTTCTTTTATCCAGTGGTCAAAACTTGAAAAATAATAATTCCCTGAATACTGTGATAAGTAATTTCCTATTGGTATACCGGTTTCAGGATCAATATCTTCCTCAAGTAAATAAATCGCCGTTAAGTCCTCAATATCTGCGGTCTGTATACTGTCAATGATTTCATTCAATAACCACAAAAGTTCATTGTCATTGAACATTCTGGAATACTTTTCTTTCAAAATATTGTGGTTGATTGACTGATAATAATGTCTTGCGTCCAGCTTCAGACAGTACTTACATTCTTCTGGATCATTCCACATTGCAGCCTGTAATTTAGTCAGACCTTTATGTATACCTCTTTCAGGTATTGCTGAATAAGTATCAGTGGTCAAGTTACTGACGATGCAAGGTTCAATCACCTGCAAGATAGCCCACTGACAAATTCTGTCAGGAAAGTAAGGCAACTTATAAATCTTTCTCTTCTTTCTACCATCATCCTTATAAAACACTTCATACTCAGATGTTCTATAAGTATGATTGATGAGCATTTCCCGGATCTGCTTCAGATACTTATCTGGATCTTTATCTATTTCCTGAACTTCTTTATACCACCCTTTTCCTTTCTTTGCGTTCTTATGTGCTTTTCTCAGATTTTCAATATCACAAATTTTCTCAAATAGATGGTCATAACGTTTCATTTTTGGTATATTGCAGTTCCGAATTTCAGTCAGCATATATCAGATGTATGCCCGGTAAATACGGTTGACATTTCCTCTTTTGTAATTAAGTAAGGCGGTATTATCATTTCTGACTTGTCTGCACCGCCTATTTTTCTGTTTTGCCGAGTGGCAAGGTTGAAAGAACCACACAGTATTATAGAAATAGCCGGATGTTTCCACCCGGCTATATTTTGCAATTATTAAGTGACCCCTGATATTCCGATTACGATTACCAACACCGCCACCCAGAGCCCAAGAGAAAGCACCCGCACCAGACCAACCAGACCAACCACCGCCCAGCCGAGCGACTGTTTTTTATAGTTTTCATTACAGGTAAATAACGAAAATATCAGAAGTTCTTTCAACCTACTGAATCAAGTTTATAAGTTACGAATTAAGCTGCCATTTTCTGCTTCCATACTTCAACAGCCGCAGTATAAGCATCTGAATCACGATCTGGGATATATACCAAGCGACCCCCGACATCCCGACTACGATGACCAACACCGACACCCAGATACCAAGAGAAAGCACCCGCACCAGACCAACTACTCCAAACACCGCCCAGCCGAGCGATACGGTAACCATTCAGATTCTGTGTGAGATATGTATAATCCCCAACAGGTAATGAACTATTACCCAGCGTTTCCGATGCAATAAAAAGCCAATCGAATTTAGTAGAGTACCCCATTGCTGAGATATACCCCTCTTTAGGTGCTACAGTGAATCCGGCCGGTTCATAATTTCCGCTGTTTTTATTTTCAGCAAACTCAAAGTCAGAACAAATGTAAGGCTGTCCACCATCCATTTTTCCGTTACCCCAAATACTGATACCATATACAAATTTCCAGATATTTCCCCAGAAGTTTTCTTTGCCTCGCCAACAAATTGATGTTTTACCATTCACGGTATATTCTGTTGCCTTACCACCTTCGTATGTGGTTGTTTTTTCTGCTTTACCAGTTCCATTACCAAGTGAAGCAGTTGAACCTGTAACGGCTGCGTATGAACTTGTAGTATCATCTCCTGTAGTATATGGTAATGCTATGACACCCTGACCAATTGGTGTCTGTAATTCCATAACACCCATTTCAATAATCATCAGTAGCTGTTCGGCAGATATCTGTTTAATCAGATCACCATGCCAGTTTGTTCCTCTGTTCTGTGCCATTTTTTCAATTTCAGTTCTTGTAAGATTCTGTGAAGAACCCGATGCAGGTCTTGCACCGGCAATAGATGAAAATTTATCCTCAGCGGAAGACATAACCTGTTCATCCTGTAAAAGATAAGCCGCTGCACTTGTGTCATAGATGCTTCCTTCATATGCAGATGTCAGATAATAATCAATCTCTTTTCCTGACGCATCATAAAATGCCGGATGTAATCTGAAACCTGGTCTTGGTTTTTCTGATACATAGTAATTTGCTTTTCTCAGATGATAACCAATTCCTGTGGTATCAATTGGATCATATACGACCGGGCATACCAGATAATAGAACTTAGGCTGATATACCATAACCTGTCCATTTGAACCATCTTCCGCATAACTTTCATCACCAAACCAAGCACTGATAGTTCCATCATCAGCAACATTACATTTACGTCTGCCACCATACATGGAAAATCTGTCAAAGTCAGTGCCGGGTGTCAGGTTAGTGGCACCTGCCAGTCTCTTAAAAGTTTTATTCCTGTAATCTACCTGTAAACCAAGAATATCATCATCTGACAGTCCAAGATATGCTCTCAGGTCAGCAACCCCTGCCAGAATTTCCTGTGAATTAAAGTTTTCACCTCTCAACTCTTCAAGGTTTGATGCGGCTGAACTATTTTCACTCTGTAATGCCTGCAATGCATTGTTTCCAGTAGTCGTGGCAGTATCTAATGCAGTCTTTGCTGTATCAGCATTTTTGATACTGGTATCAAGATCTGATTTTTTGCCGGCACTTGTTTCAATACTCTTATCCAGATTATTTTTGGATGTGACAGAATTGGTAATACTACCGTCCAGAGCTGTTTTTGCTTTTTCTGAATTTGATATGGACTGTTCTAATGTAGTCTTTGCTGTACTTGCTGCTTTATTCAGTTCTGTAATCTTATCAGATGTATGTTTATTAATCTGGTCTTCTGCTGCGTTTTCTTTTTCTGTAATGTAGGACGCAATCTGACTTTTTGCTTCCTGAATAGATGCAGTCTGCTGATCTGTCACAGCTTTGACTGCGGCATCTTTCGTTTTATTTATTGCTGTGTCTGCTTCGCTTTTCTTTTCTTCGACATGACTATCAAAAGCTGTCACGGTATTGTTGATGTTCTGTTCAGACTTAGCAGCGGCCTGTTTTGATGCTTCTGCGTTACTTGCGGACTGTTTTGCTTTTTCAGCGGCTTCGACAGCCGCTTTCATATTGGAAGCCGCAGTCTCCTGTTTTTGTGTTACATCTGACTGCATTACTTCTACTGATTTCTTTGCAGTTTCTACCGCTGTCCTGTCTGCTGCAACCTGTGTTGCAGAATCTGCAAAATTAGCCAGCACCTGACCAAATTCTTTACGAGTTCCTGTGTAACCTTGTGCCACTGCATCAGCATAGGCAGTCACACATCCTAAATCTGTTTCTATCATGACATCATAACCCCCAATCTCCCTTTATCATTTATCTTAAAATCCAAACTCTGTACAATATTTTCTGTACGGGATAAATATAGATGTCCATCTTCCCGTATTTCCATACGACAGAAACCATTTTGTGTGGCAACCTGTTTTGCCTGATCTGCATAATACTTTGCATTGTCTTTATCCCGTTCTGGATAAAGTTTATGTCCATGTGCCCAGGATTCCGACTCGGTTGCTCTGGTATCTGCCATATGTGCAGCTTCTTTTGTCTGCCTTGTATATTCCCCAACAGCGGTCAATGTGTGGTGGAATAAATCAATGTCTTCGGGAATTTCAAATCCTTCAGGCTCTGGCCGTTTATTTACAAACATCATCACGGTATTTACAGTTTTTCCTGTTTCAGGTGTTGATAGATAAATATAAACAGTGATAGCTTGTCTCTGTTTAAGTGACTCGTTTGGAATATCAACATAAAACTTATTATTCTCGCTATAACCTGTTACAACTTTTGCTTCTTCCAATCCCTTCCAGAATAAATGAACCTCAAATACATCCGGGAGATTAAGTCCATTAATTTGTAATCTTTGACCATAATCATATTGCCAAAGTCCGTCTACTGTAATTTCTTCACCATAATTGGTGAAATTCGCAATCAGCATTATTTAACCACCCCTTTCAGCATTTCCTCTAATTTACTCAGTCTTTCGTTCAATGTGCTCACTGTATCTTCCAATGTATTAATTCTTTCATTCTGATCCTGAATGATCTTTAGCATTGCAGGAATAAGCATTCTTTCGTCCCAATTCTCAATCTCGCCATCAGCATTATTGTATGTAGCCTCAGGAAAACATTCGAAAACATCTTCTGCATACATACCTGGAACAGGTTTCCCCACCATTTGATCGTTTGCTGAAAGATAACCATCTTTGTATTTAAACCATACAATAGGAATATTAAGAATCTTCTCTGCTTCTTCCGATGTCATATCTGCAATAGGATCTTTATAGCGCCGTGATGACGATGCCTTGTACGCTACACTTGAACCATCTTTTTCAAAACTTAGATTTCCACCACTTGTTACATGCTGTAAATTAAAGAACTGAATCCTGTCTGTACCATCTGAAAACGTACTTGTCCCGCAATATATCTTTAATCCTTTTCGTATTACTAAAGCATTTGATTCTGATGTTAAAGTAGCATTTCCTATCTGAATCTTTCCAGATGCGTATAGTTTAATTGCACCATTGCTTGATTGCAGATATGTGCTATTAACAGTCCATCCACCAAGCTTCGCTCCAATAGCATATAAATCAGTAATGCTTAGCTTGCTCGCCGTAATGCTGTCAGATTTTATGTATGACCCATTTATATATACTTTTCCATTTTGCAAATAAATACCTTGCGTCTGTCCATTATTTGTCAGAATGTTGAATATCTGTTCCTGTGTCAGATCTCCCGCATCTTTGCCGTCTTCTCCATTAGAACCACGCACGCCAATGATGTGCGGCGTTGTGCTGCTGGAAGTACCGTTTGTGTAGTAAGTTGTCTGATATGACCACAGATACGGCTTACTTGTTGTTGGGCTTTGTACTGAAGTTGTCCATCCACTTGTATATGTATATACATAATTGGATTCGGAAGTTGCGAGATAATAGGTTGTGACAGAGGAAATGCCATTTCCTGTAGCACCGGTTGCACCTGTAGCGCCCGTAGCACCAGTGGCACCAGTCTGTCCCTGTATTCCTTGCTTCTGCTTTGCAATGGCGAATATCTTTTCTGCTGTCAGGCTTCCTCTTGTCACAGTAACTTTTACGGTACCTGTATCTGCTCTTAACCCAGTAACTGTATACGTTTCCCCGGAAGAACTACCATACACCCCACTTGATGCGCTCCATTGAATAATAGATGTTTTTGTAACATCTTCTGAGCCATAGAGAACCTTTACAGTAGTGCTGCATGATGGAAAAGAAGTATAATCCCCATCTTCATCTGTTGGGATTCCCTGATATTCATTCGATAAGATCACATTTAATGTTCTGAATTTACCAGATTCTGCCGCCACAACATCACTGATATTTTTTCCTTCCAGGGAAAATTCAGTTGCTTTAATGTAAACATTTCCATCATCATCAATTTTCAATGTAACCTGACCATTTTTATCTGTGACATTCAGACCCTTACCATTGATAAGTTTTCCTGCCAGAACACCGGATAAGATGTAACTCGCATTTATATACAGTTCACCATCCTGAATATAAATACCTTTATTTTTTCCGTTATTGGTTAGTTTATTAAAAATTTCCGGTTGCCCTAAACTGGTATCATACTCATTAATCGCATTATTCACATCATCAGAATCCACATAAGACGGACTGATCCAATCAGCCGATGAAAATGCACCAGATTGTCTGGGGGTTTTGCAGATTTTTATTTCACCTTTTCCATCAGTGGTAGAGGTAACCCACATGTCACCCTCATCATATGGCGGCGTAGGTGTAACCAAAAACACTCGTCTTTTTCCATCTGCGGTATCTTGTGCCGTTGATGCAGCATCAAGTGCGGCTTTTATGTCAGGATCATCAAAGTTTTCCCAACTATAAACGCCATCAATCTTGACGAAACGGAACATTTTCTTAGTATTGGTGTTATAGAAAATATCATCAATGTGTTTCTCCTTCGCATCCGCATCAGTCCAGTCTGACGCTGGCTTATTGGTAAGCGTAGGGTCATAGGAATCAAAATACTGTGTGTTTATATCCTTTATCTTATCCCCAATAACTGCGTCAACGTAATTCTTTGTTGATTCTTTCGCTATCTCTTCAAGAGTTTTCCCCCTCAATTGAAAAGAATTTGCTACAATATCCACACGCCCAGTTGCAGTGTCAGCTTTAAACATGATATTTCCATCAGAATCAAGGACGGTAAAAGCCCCGGTATTGATCCAATCCGCATTAATTCCAATACTGTCCAAAATCTTTGTTATCATGGTACCATCCACAAGTAAACCTGCGTTCCATGTTTTTCCACCGTTTGTACTTACCGCCCAACCTTTTCCATTAAGTTCAAACACAACCTGGGATTCTTCCAGCGTCGGATGGTCACACATATAATATACTTTGCTTCCATCATCCAGTGTTTTAATAACTGGATAAAGACCCACTTGCTCTTTCATTGCCTTTTCCAGTTCTTCCATTGCTTTTTCCCATTCAGTTTTATTTTTGTTTAAATGTTTTTTCAGATTCTGATAAATTTTTGATGCTTCTGAAAATCTTTCGGCACTGTTACGCAGTGCTGATTCTGCGTCATTTGACATTTGATTATCTGTATCAATAGAAAATACAACGTTTGTAAAAAAAGTCTTATATGACTTTAATTTACGGTCATATACTATTGCCCCGTCCCCTGCTTCAATCGTAGGGTCTTGCAATGAACTGACAGTCATTGGTCTGAACCTCAATCCAACAACACGTCCACCAACCATTGACGCAATTTCAGCTGCATTATCCTTATTGATAAATTTATTGCTGTCGATAACAACTGCATACCCATCTGAGCCAGACTGAAAAGTTACCTGATTAGAATTTTCATCTTCAGTTACGATTCTTACACATGTAATTACAACATCATCCATGTCAACGTTTACATCCGTGACAACATTTGTCTGTAAGGTATGTATATTCCTACCAGCGGACAGATCTGACATATTGTACCAACCAGCTGACAACTGACCACTTTTATTACATTTCCAAAAATGTCCTGAAATCTGGCCAACCCACGTCAAAACATCACGGAATGTCATAGTGTTATCATCTGGTTTTTTCTGAATCACATAATTGTAATACTCAAACTGTAGAGAATCTGTTGCTAAAGTCACACCGCAGCACCTACATGCATCCTGTACAATCTGTAATAGCGTTGCAGGATATATAAGATTACTCTTGCTGTAATTAACATCAAATTTATGCATGTTGTCCAAGCATTCCAGCGTAATGATATCGCCATCATAGCTTGTATCATTTACTGTAAACACGCCCTTAGAGACAGCTTCAGTCTTACCAGATAAACTCAATGACACTTTTATATTTGAGATTTCAGCACCTGTAAAATCGTACTCCGTAAAATTATCATACATGTTGTTCAGTCTTAATGTGAACTTCTGAACTATTGCTGAACCTATATCAAAACCGCCCGTACTAGATGTAGAATCATTAATTACAAAACCATTATCCCACAGTTGGCTGTCGTCAATGGGGATTGACTTACCAGATGCTAATGTAATTGTACAGGATCCTGAAAAATTTCTGTTATCATTTTCTAATGCTGCTTTGAATGCGGCTGATACATTAATCATTTTTATTACCTCTCAATCACATCAAAATCAAGTGTGGAATAACGCTCATGACCTTTCGCCCACCATTTCACATTTGCTTCCATATCACCTGTATAAAACTCTTTTGTTACATCAGTACCAGCTAAGGGATCCCAGTAAGTTACCATTATATATTCTGGATCAAATGCAACAAGAATCTGGTGTATCTGCTCTTTTGTCAAATTTACCCAACCAAGGCTCAGGGTACGCTTTTTTGCAAGCCTGTTCTTATGCATCTTAACATCCTGTGTTCTTCCTGCATTCTTCGCAGATACATCTGATTTTTTCCATTTAAACTTGGAAACTTCCTTGGGTAGTGTCACACCACCCACTTTGATTACAATGTTGTCCATGTGACACCCCCTGTCAAATTGTCTCAGTTACCGCAAAACGATAATCATATTTCTTCTTACCTTTACGGACCACCTTATATAGTGTTTCGCTGTCAGCCTTCAGTGTAAATTCAAGAGTAACTTCTTTTTCAGAATCATCCCTTTCAAGGATTCCGCTGGCATTGAACGCATCAAGTACAGCTTCAAATACACCATTCTTGATACCGTCAACGATCTGGTTGTTATTAGCTACTGCATTTCGGTTTCCCATCTTACCGACCATCTCAGGTCCTGCTTCATTTGCAATGAATAACTGTCCGGCTTCCGGAAATCCACCATTTGCATACCATTGCAAATTAAAACGTGGTAATGAAAATGAGAAATTACCAATACGGATGCTCCCACCTGTCCAGTCCCAACCAATGTGTGGCATAGGAATATGAACACTTGAAAATCCGTTTGCAAAGTTCTGAATGATATTTGATCCTACATCAAACAGGTTTGGAATAGCATTCCTGATTGTCTCAGGAAGTGTACCAAGAACACTGGTGAATGTAGAAACTTTTTCATTAAATCCATCTTTCAGACCGGAAACAATGTCAGAACCTTTCTGTAAGACCTTGTTCTTGATGTTTCCAATTGCTTTCAGTACTTTACCAGGAATTTCTTTAATATAATTCAGGAACTTACTGATATTATCTTTCACACCTTTCAGCAGACCATCAATGATATATCCACCCTGTTCAGCCATAACGGTTGACGGTGAATGAATACCAAATGCAGCTGTAAAACCTTTCATGAATGGTGTAAAAATATGATCTTTTATCCACTCGGCAATGCCAACAACAGCATCCTTGATACCTTTAAAGATTCCTTTGACAACATTTCCACCACATTCTTCAATCTTCTTCTGGAAGTATTTCTGAGCACCAGAAACTGCATCAGAAAGAAGACCACCAAAAAATGCAGATAGGCCACCAAATGCAGCACCAATAAGTTCAAAGAATCCGTCAGCTATGCCGTTCCAGTCAATAGCAGCTAAACCATCACGAACTTTTTCACCAATTGTCCACCAGTCAATACCCTCAATCGCAGCTATGCAAAAATCAAAAACACCTTTGATTCCATCTGATATAGTTTGTCCTAAATTGACAAAATCAATGGTATTTACTGCATTATTGACAAAATCTGCAAGTGCTGTACCAGCACCTGTCCAATCGAAGTTATTGATAGCGGTATGGAAGAAGTCCAGAATGGTATTGATACCATTACCGAACGACTGACCAACTAACGCCCAGTCAGTTGTCTGAATGAAGCTGTTTAGTGTATCAGTGATTCCTGTTGCAATATTGCGTACAGTTTCCTGTATCAGGTTCCAGTCCAGACCACCCAGCGCACCATTGATACCATTACCAATTGCTTTCCCAAGGCTATCCCAGTGGAAATTTTCGGCAAACGTATTTGCCATACCAAAAGCGGTATTGATGCCTTGAGCAAGGGTATTACCAACCAGTTTCCAGTCAACTGTTTCAAGAAAACCGTTCAGAAAAGTGGCAACACTCTTTGCAATCTTGTTACAGGTGTTCTTGATCTTATCCCATGGGATGCTGTTCAGTGCGGCATTCAGTTTGTTACCGACCATAGCACCGATTTCTGTAAAATCAGCATTCTTCCATGCCTGTTTAATCATGTCGGCAATCCCTTTAATCTTTGAAGGAATGCTTTCAGTCTCAAACATATCTGAAGGTGACAGACCACCTGTATCAGCTATTCCACTGTTACTGTCAGAACTGCTGTTATCATCCATCTTATTGATCTGGTCAAAACTCAGAATGGTACGTTTCAATTCCTCATTTGCTTTTTTGGCATTTTTAGCTGAATTGGCATTACTGTTCAGGCTCTTGGCGTAATCCTGCTGAACTTTTTTCGCTTTAATGTAAGTTGTTTTACCTGTTAATGCACTCGTCAACTGACCAAATGTATTAACTACAGAAATAATCTTCTGGATCAGTGTATTCAGAATAGGTGCGATCACATTCAAAATAGGTGCAAATGCTGCCGCAAATGCATTCTTTAACTGCGTCAGGGAAGACATCAGCATTGAAATACTGTTATTTGTCTCACCACTGTACTGTGCCAGGTTTTTGAATCCATCTACTAACGCACTTCTCAGCTTGTTCACCAAAGCAAAAAGTGACCTGATACCGAACGCATATTTGAGAATGTTTTTTAATCCACCGCCCAGTCCACCAGATGCTGATTTTGTTGCACCTGTGAACCTTCGTAAAATAGGAATACCGCTTGTAAACTTCTGTATGAGTGCAGCGAATGCACCAGATGTTCTTTTAATGACTGTGGTTACCTTCGTCAATGCAGACGCTGTACCACTGATAATTTTTTTCAAACCACCCCAGCCCTTTTGAGCAGCATTCAGTCCCAAATTTCCAAGACCTAACGCACCTTTACCAATTCCTTTAAAGATTTCTTTCGGTATAGAATAGCCCCTTGTAAACGCAGTACCGTTTGACCGCATTTCAGCCATTTCATTTTTGTACCCTTCAATCTCATTTTTGGCTCCCTGAATGTCATACTGTAATGACTTCCACGCTGAACTGTTCTTTTTCACACCAATTGCTTCATACTTTTCCTGTTTTGCAATCAAAGAACTAAGCGTACCTTCTGCCTTTTTCATACCGGACTGCAATTCCTGAAAGTCCTGTGTAGGTACTTTTATTCCGGCCTTCACCTGATATTTAGTAATCGCCTGTTTCATTTTCTGGAACACAGAAACCTGCTTTTTCACTGACTCTGTCGCATCATTCATTTTCATAGCCTGTTTGACTTTTGATGTTTCAGACTTAACAGAATCACTGACGTTTTTGGTCACTTTCTGGGCTTTTTCCATTTCTTTCTTGTAAGAAGCTGTGGATGCTTCCAGAATGACTTTCAGTTTTGCAAGTGTATCACCCATACATTTTCACCCCCTTCCTGACAATAAAATAAGCAGGGTTACATTCCCTGCTGCCTTCGTCTGTTAAATTCATCAGCCCACCGTCTGCGCTTGTCCCTATAATCGGCAAGTTCTGCTTCCAGCTTCTGATGTTCATAATTTTCTTTATCTTCTTTGAATGTTTGTGGGTAAAAATCCCATGGATTACAAAGTTCAGCCTTTTCATTGAACAAGGTTGAAAGGTTCAGTGTCAGAGCCTTTGACAGAATAAAGTTATCACTGATCTGCTGTTTCCTGTCTCTTGCTCTGCATCTGACATAACTCTCCATCATATCCATGATCTCATTTAAAGTGGAATCCCAAAATAATTCAGGCCGTATTCCACAATCTAATGCATCCGGGTAAATCGCCCACAAATATTCGCTTGTAGTTGTTACAGTTCTTCGTCTGTTGCTTCCAGAATTTCCGCTGCCATCTTCGGCGTAAAAAAACCGGATACCGCCAGAGTCGGAATCACAACATTTTTGTACAGATCAATCTGACTCCCACCCTCTTCAACATATTTGTCAAACAGGTTCAGAATATCATCATACTTAACCCCATGTTCCCACGGAAGCATTGCAGCCTGAATGATAGTAAGCATTACAGATAATGCCGGCACATCATCCACCAGATGCATGACGTTACATTTATATTTATTTTCCAGCTTTTCAATATTAGACGCTTTAAGTTTCAGACGGTAATCTCTGCCACCTACTGTCCAATAATGAAAAGGCTTTCTTTTCTTTTTTTCTTCATCCAAATCTACAATTTTTGTTTCCTCTTTCTGATCTTTTACTTCTTCGTCTAAACCACCCATGTTATATCCTCCTGAATTTTCTCAATAAAAGACCCGGTATTATGCCGGGTCTGTGTAAGTAATATCTGTCTGTACAGTCATGGTTACCTCAAATTCAATTACACCATTGACGCCGCCGCCTGTACGTTTTACGGACACTGTAGCACCAAAATCCAGAGTTGTTTTATCTGGATCAGTTTCTCTGAAATACAGTACTGTTCCATCCTGATCTGCTTTTCTCAGTGTACGATAAGGACTGTCTGCTTTCGTGTTGTCATATTTAAACTTATATGTCATTTCAGGCAGATCACCGATACCTTTTTCATACACTTTATGCTTATCTGTCAGAACTGTATTATCTACTTTTTCAGGATCTGTTCCAACATCCGGGATTTCCTTCAGTCCTGGTAAGTCAGTATAGGATGTAGAACTGCCAGAAGGGGCTGTCTTAGAGTAACCCAGTTTTGTACCATTTGCTAACATTTATCTTCACCTCTTTCTTAATTCCAGTACACTATGTCGGAACTCATATCAATGATTCCCTCATAGCGCATTACTTTATGTTTCAATCCGCTTGGATCTGGTGCATCACCGCAATAGGTTCTCACCAGACCTAAAGCAGAAACAGCAGCATCAACTGCAAGGGCTGTATCAGATGTGTTCTGATTGTGCCATATATCAATCTTGTATGATACTTTAGCCTTCTGTTCAGCATTGTCAGTACGTTCCCACACACTGTTATTTTCTTCTACATACTGAATTGTTGGGAAGTTCGCCCAGTCTTTCGGATATGTGTCTGATACATTCTCAGTAACAGTGAGAAGTGCTGAATATACCTGATCTTTTACATTTTTCATCTTGTCACCTTTTTCAAATCTTTTTCAAGTGCCGCTTTAATTTCCTGTGTTACATCATCCTTCAATTCTGCAAAAGCAGGATACATGAAAGGCTGCGCAACCTGACCTTTTGTATAATACCCAATGACTTCGCCGTCTTTCCCTTTTGCGATACCAAAGCCATACTGTTCGGCATCATCTGGTGACATTGCGTCAGCTGGTATCATCCAACCCGACTGGGAATATACAGGGTCAACGTCCGGGGATATACCGTTGTGATGCGCTTGTCCTGTGGGGCCAGTACCAAACTCAACATAAGGTGCATACTCTGAATTGGTGTATATCTCACTGTGAATCAAGTCTTCCTGTCGTTCTGTACTAACATGGATTGACTGTCTTAATGATCCACCCCCGGAACCATACCTTCTGACAGGACATAATTCTTTAGCTTGTGCCTGAATGCGTAAAGCCTGTTCGTGTACTTTTGACTGTAAACCGCCTTCAGCCATATCAACAAGTCCTGAAAATTTCTGTATCAGATCATCACTCATATCTTCTCCAACTCCATCTTTAGTTGTCGGTAAGGTTTAATTGCAATGATCCGGTAATCTGGATTAGATTCTTCATCAGCAAAAATACAGATTCCATCCTGTTCTCTGAAAACCAAATCATTACCGAAATCAAAAGAAGCACCCTGTTTTTCCTTTATAATCTGATACGCACCATCAAGTTTTAGGTTCAGTATATAGTTCAGTCTATCTCCATATTGCTGAACCTGCACTTTACCAGATGCAGGCCACTGTTCCCCTACAAAGGGGACCCCTGTTCCCCATTCTTCTGTTGGACACCCCTCTTTATCTTTCTTTGAGATTCTCTTTTTCAGATAAAATGTGTTTAGTCTACTTCTTTTTATTCTCATAAACCTTACCACCTACCCGGCAAATACGATAACGATTAAGGGTGTCAAAAATCTGCTTCGGTGCGTCATTGAAGTTATAGGTTTCTCCACCCTCTGACCTACTGTTTTCACCCTCTGTCCCCATACGATTTAGAGCAATCACGGCAAGATCACGAACAGGCTTTTCAAGTGGCTGTATGATTTTTGTACGCATTGTATAAGCCAATACGAAAGATTCTGCATCATCAAGAAGAACAGCAATCAGTTCTTCATCCTGTTCACCTGTCAACTTCTCTACAATACGCACATCAGACGGTCTTACCATCCGCATTCACCCCATTTTCTGTTTTTCCTTTTCTTTTTGGTTTGGAATCAGTTACAACAGGGACTTTTGACCAGCCATCTAATAACAGCTGGTCAATAATTCCCTGTGAATCATCATCAATGATTCTTTCAACATTTTCCTTAATCAGAATCATTTACATCCCCTCACTCAGCGTCTTTGATTGATACAAATACAGAATCAATCTTGTTTTCAAGCACCCACAGATCATGATGTCTACGATAATTCATCTTCCAAGCATCTGCATCCTGGTTCTGATCCGGTGTAAAGATTTTCATTTTGTCCTGTTTTGTTACCGCAATCGGTGTAGTTCTTGCAGTAACGATAAAGTTGATGTCTTTTGCAGTAGTGCCTTTGACATAACCACCTGCTTCCTGACCTTTTGTTTTACCGTCATACAGGGTAATTGCAGAATACATTCTGTTTGACGGTACAGAAATAAATGGTACACCGTCAATAGATGGTACCTGCGTATTGATTCCACCCTGAGAAAATGTCATTGCTGTAATCTTACCAGCGAGTTCCAGTTCCAATTCAGTAATGAAATCAGAGGTTGCCATAATAACGAGCGGACCATTGTATCCGCAATCACGAACAGCCTTGATACCTTCTTTTGCTTTTCTGAGGGCAGATGTGTTTGTTGCTCCAGGTGTATAATCATAAGTTACCATACCTGCTTTTTTTGCAGTGACCGCAGTAGATGCCAACTTAGAAATACGGTATGCATCAATCTCAGGTACCACATGCACTCTCTGAAATTCTCCCATAACCGCAGCGGCAGTTGTCACAAAACCAGTTTCGTCAATATCCATTGCATCAAGCTGGAATTTACGTCCTCTGTCCTGTGTCATTGTGAGTGTTTCGTATGCCATAGTAGCACCACCCATAACATACCCGTTGTCACGGTCATAGTTTGCGAGTCCCTGAACAGACAGTTTCGGGATCTTTACTTCTTTACCACCGCTGTAAATAACCTGTCCTGCATTGGCATCCATCCAACCAGTTACAGCTTCCTGTACAGCTAACTTATCAAGAGTACGCTGAAACAGGGTTTCAGTTGCTAAAGTATTAATAGCCATATATTTCACCTATCCTTTTCTTTAATATCCACGCATTAATTTTTCAACCTGCGCTTCCAGTTCTTTGTTACCTTCCGGTGCCTTCTTCTGAGGGTCGCCGCCTTTTAATTTTTCCTGAACTGCTGCTTCAACAGCTTCCTGAAAAATCTTTTCTACAGTTGCAATGGATTTATTGCAGCTGTCAGCGTCTGTATATACAAGGAGATCAGCAAGAGAAGGTGGAAGTTTCTTTTCAGCAAGTGTATTTTTTGCTTCTGCTTTCAACTCACTCTTTGTGATTGCTGCTTCTCTGTCAGCAAGTTCTTTTTCTTTTTTCTGCTGCATATACTGCGCCTTTTCATCTTTGTTCATTTTCGCCAGCTTTTCAGCTTCTGACAACTTATCGTTTGTCAGAGCTTCCCATTTTTCCTGTGCTTTCTGAACAGCAGTATGAATTGCTTTGTTGACTCTTCTGTCAAATTCTGCCTGGTTCCCTTCCCCTTTCAGGAAATCATCAAATGACTGTGGTTTATCATCACCAGACCCACTATCATCACCTTCACCGCTACCGGATCCACCGCCGTTACCAGAATCATCACCGGAACCAGCACCATCTCCTTCTGCAAAAAGCTGTAAATTCATAGGAACCTTGCATCTGCACTGTGTAAGTGCTCTAAAAACTTTATTTCTCATATTTATCCTTTCCGCCCAACCTATTCCCGTGATGGGCCTGGGTCATTCGTCTTAGATTTACAGTTCTTTAACGTCTGCTGAAAAAAGACAAAATAAAAAGACCCTCAGGTCTCTACTTCTCAAGTGCTTTTGCTGTGGTTGTTTTCTCTGTCACAATTTCAACCACTCCTTCAGCCACAAGATGTTTCGCTCTTTCTTCTGTTACTTCCCAGACTGCACCTGGAAAACGCTGCATCTTCTCAACTGGCTGAGTCACATCATTAAATCTCTGAATACATTTAACTTTTACCATTGGTATTTCCCCTTTCTCTATAATCCTTCTTCAACAGCTCCCACTTCTCAGGCTCCTGGTATTTTAGTTTCTGGAACCCTGTAAATGATGCAGGTACACCATCAATACCTGATTTCTTATACTTCTGATATTGCGCTTGGTCAGAAGCCTTATTTTGTATTGCCTTTTCCTGCCCTTTCGCTTTTGGGTTATCTTTTACATATTTTTTATACCATTCACCATAAGTCATGGAAGCTGGAACAAGTTCAGTTCTGCCCGTTTCCGGGTTCAGTGCTCGTCTTTTCAGTTTTTTTATATCATCCTCTGATATGACTGCAATAGTGGTACTTCTACACCACGGATGCATAGGTGGATAGTTCTTTCCAACCTGCCTGTCCTTCAGGAAAAACCTTTTCCCATCCAGTGACCGACATATCTCAGATGTACGCAAGTCCAAAGTCGCAAGAAACTGATACTTTTGCAGATCACATTCTTCATATGCTTCTGCATTCAGTTCCCCGGAAACAAACGCTGCTTCTGTGCGAACCAAACGCCTTGCTTCAAAAATCCCCTGGTCAAATTTATTTGCAATAATTTTTACAGCTTCATTTTCAGGCCGCCCAGTAATCAGATCAATCAGTAGTTCTTCTTTAATTGCTTTTGTCAGTGTTTTGCTGTTCTTCCACAGGCGTTCAGAATAGTGTTTTCCACTCCAAGGTATAGAAATGACTTTATCAATCTGTTTCCTGTCTATATGAGCAAAACTGAAAGCATATGATGTATTGTGCTGTATCTCATAAATCTGTCTGTAATAAGAATCATTCGCCAGATCCACAAAAAAATCACCAGCAAGTATTTTTTCCTGCTGGTAAACATTGTTCATCACAATATCAAGTTGATTCTGTATCTGTCTTAATCGGTCAATTCTGAACTGATACGCTGGTGCATCCAGCTGTGCCAGTATTTCCTGATTTCTTCCATCCTGCTCTAACAGTCTTTTTAGTTCTTCCAATGAAGAGGAATCCTGTAACTGGCTAATCAGCCGCCTTGCTTCCGCTTCTGTCAGACCATGACTGTTCTGATACCTGTCAAATATCTTTCCAGCTTCATATGTCAGCCATTTAGACGCTTTTCTATATAACGTGGCTATTTCATCCGCTGTCTGTTCAGCATCACGCATATGATGATATATGAGATAATTTGCCCTATCTATCCAGTATCGTTCATTATTCATTTACCTTTCCATCTTTCTTTTTAGGATCCTTTTTATCATCCTGACTGTTATCAGGCTCATCAGAATCAGATGTATCTGTATCATCCGGCGGCGTGTTTGCCGTCATAGAAAACATTTCCTGCTGCCGTTTCAAATCATCCTCTGCTTCTTTCTCCACAGTCTTCAGTTCTTCTTCTGGATCATCCACAAAAGGAATCTGGGCCAGTAACGTTTTCTTTCCAACCTTACCCCACAGATTAGATACAATCTGACTGATCTCTAACAGGTTCTTCGGTAATGCCCTGGTAAATGTAGGAACAATACCGGCAACATCAAAACTGATTCCCTTATTTGCATAAAAATTAGCAAATATCCTCAGTCTCTTTCTCAGACCCTTTTTGTAATACCGGGTCTTGATCTTGGTTATATTTTCCATCCCCAACAGCTTAAATTCCATGGCCACCCCGGAAACATTACCACCAAAACTCTCATCCGACATACAAGGGATATGTGAAAACTTATGGATATCCTGCTCAATAGCTTTCTTCAGGATCTCAACCCCGTTTTCATCAAAGGTTCTTGTCAGGTATTCTGCTTTTGTACCGTCAGGCAGTTCCAGAATCTTCTTTTTCTTCAGTTCTTCCTGTGCTTCGTCAGCAGAATCACTGATCTTATTCCCTTCTTCATCATACTCATCACCATCTGATAACAGTGTTCCATATATAGCAAGGATAGCATCAATAAACTGTTCCTTGTCCGTCACACGGTCACTCATTAATGCGTTGTATGCATCAATTAATGGTATCTGAAGTTCAAAATCACCCAGTCCCATCTTGTTGTTTAGATACTCAATGATGGGAACTTCACCTTTATAATGTGGTTCAGCCTGTTCATAGGTGGGCTGAATACCATCAATATTCTGAATATTCAGGATGTACTTATAATGTTCCGTAACTACAGTAGCAATATACTTTATATCTGTCCGGTCAGAATCATCACGTTTTGCATAGTAATATACAGCAAACAGTTCATTCTGCTCAATCGTATCATCATACACAACAAAGGTGTTCGCTGGTGACAAATTCTTTATCATCAGGTCTGTCTCATCTTTTTTGGTGTAGATGTATTCATAAGCCCTGCCAAAAATAGATAAGTCCAGACCGTTGTCACCGTCAGCTTCATCTGCTCCGGCGTATTCTAACTTATCCGTCAGGTCTGTGATATCTGTCTGTGCCTTATATGTAACCGGGTTACCGATAAAGTATGAACTGGCAGTATCAGAAATATCCTTTGCATGGTTGCATACCAATTTGTTCTCCCGGTTCTTATCATTCAGGATCTTATGTTTTCCCTCATAGTAGTCTTCAAGAGTAATCAGGTGATCCACAAGACTCCTGTGTTTTAATATCAGGTGTCGGATAACCTGCTTATCAATACTCAATTCATTCCAGTTCTCAGCTGGTAATGTAAATACACGCATAACTATCAACCTTTCATAGTTTTCAGCTTTGCCAGCTGATTACTCAAAATCGTATAAACAAAGTATCTGACAGCATCCATTGCATGATCGTGCTGTTTTACTGGTTTATCTTCTCCCCTATCTGCTGCCTTTTCATCCCAGATGTATGACTGAAACTCAGCAATGGTGTTTTCACAGCTATTGCAGAAGAACAGCTTTTTAAGGTTCAGCAGTGTAGCAACCAGCCTGATACCATCCAGTACATCATTTCTTGCTTTCAATACTTTATATTTTCGTTTTCTCAGTTCCGCAATAAAAGAAGCAGCTGATGGATCCACAATCATTGCCCTGATTTTGGTTTCGCCCAGCCACTTTTTCAAGTCTTCTGCATATTCTGCATCAGTTTTCTGTTTTGACTTGTCACGTCCTGAATAGTAATATTCCCGGATGCAGTACCAATTCCCATCAGTGGCTTTATTCCACAGCAGGAATACAGTAGCATTCTGGGTACCATAGTCACATGACACATATCTGCATGAAGGATTATTTATCAGTTTACCTTTTATTTCATCATATTTGACAATATGTTCATCTTCACTGAACATATCATAAATAATTCCCTCAGCAACAGCCCATAACCCGAGGATGTACCGCTTGTAAAACACCCCAGTGTACATGCTCCTGTATCTTGTCTTGATTTTCTCAGACAATGACAGGTTATCATCCATTGTAAAATGCAGATACAGGATGTTCTTTTCCTTGCATTTGTTAATCCAGTTCTGTTTGAACCAATGATACGGGCCGTCAGGGTTACAGTTGAACCACATCTTTGAGCCATCAACCGAACAACGTCCAGTAGCCTGATTGACAAATGATTCCGGCATCAATGCTACTTCATCAAAGAACACACCGGCCAATGTGATACCCTGCACCAGATCCTGTGACCTTTCATCTTTACCACCGAAGATATAATAAAAGTTTTCTACATCCCCACGACTGACTACCAGAAGGTTATCAGCCCTGTGATCCGTAACAGAATAACCCCTGCTTCTCAACATCAGCTTCAGCCAGAACAGCACATTTCGCCTGAATGATCCGATAGTCTTACCACACATACCGAAGTTTTGCCCGTCAAAATTGGACATTGACCACATGACAAATGATAAGCACATTGATATTGTCTTTCCTGATCTAATAGCACCATCTGCAATTATTCCATCTGCATCTTTTACAGGTGAGTTATCACACCACCAATTCAATACCTTGCGTTGTTTCTTTGAGAATGGCTGAAACTTAAATACCTGTTTCTTCATCATTCCAATCCTCAGCAGCAGAAGAATTTAATGCTTCCAGGAATCCATCATCCGCTGTTTCTTCAACATCATTCAGTTGGGCTTTTGCTTTCATTGACTGGATCCTTGTCTTCTGTTCTTCAGTAGCCAGTTCCCAGTTTGCATGAAGCATTTCGTCATACTGCTTTATCATGCGGCTTAATTCAGCCTGCGCCCTTGCCTGTGCCTTTAAGAAATTATTCTGCTTGTCCCATGCTTCCTGTACTTCCCAACGTTCCTCTGATACAGTCTCACCATCTTTCTCACCAATCTTGTTGATGGTTCTATCTTGGTGATCCTTAACATAAGCTATCCGCTGTGCTCTCACAATGGCAGCATATGCAATCTGTATCTGGTGCCACAACAGGTCCAGCGGATCTGCATGTTCAATTGCGTCAAAAATCTCTTTCGTCTCATCCGGCAAGTATTTTGAAAAGAATCCATACTTCTCAGCTTTCTTGTTTCCCGGTGGTCCACCGGTTGCATTTTTATTTCCCGGCTGACCACCTTTTTTTCTTTCCGAACGTTCGCTTTTTTTATCCGAACGTTCACTATCCCATTTATGGGTACATTTCCATCGTCGAACCGTTCCTTCTGGAACTCCAAGTTGTTTGGATATATCTATTAATTTCAGACCTTTTTCATATAATTCTTTAGCTTGTTCTATTCTCTGATCTGGTGCTCTTGCCAAGCCCCACCACCTCTCATTCGTCGGTTTTGTATATCGAAAAGTCCGGGAAGCTGTAAAGGAGGGAACAGCTATATTTCCCGGACAAAGTAAAAAGCACATCCCCATGACAAAAGGATATGCTTCATGTCTAATTGAACAGTCTACACAATATCAGCTTTCCTGACTCACATTCAAGTCAAATCAGACTGCTTTTATATCAACTCTGACTCAGATTATGTCATTTATTTTCAGATGTAACCAGTTTTGTAACTAATTGTAACTCGTTTGTAACTCATTTTACACTAATCAGTTACACTCTCAGCCCTTGATTTTACTGGGTTTCCGACATTTTTGTAACTAATGTAACTAATTTTTACTATATACTATTATATATATTATTTTTATTACTTCTTACTGATATACATTATAAAAAAAAATAATATAATAAGAACATTCTCAAAATTAGTTACATTAGTTACATCCAGTAAAATCAAGGGATAAATGAGTTACAAAACCAGTTACAAACTAGTTACAAACGCCCAAACTAGTTACAAAAACATAAAAACAGAGGGTCAGCACTACACCAACCCTCAATGTTTGTTATACATCTGCATTTATTTCCTGCTCATACATCTGATAAAATTCGTTCAATGCCGCTCCATGAATATGAAATAAATATCTCACATTGTAATTCATATCATCAGATATCTGGTTCCAGCTTTTCAGTTCAACATATCTTTCATATAAAACAGAGATATGTACATCATCCGGTAACTCATTAATCTGTTCACAAATTCTTATCTTCAGTACAACCAGATCATCAATTTTATTATTGATTTCATCCTCTTTTTCTGAAATCTTTGCAAACAGTTCTTCATAACGACTACTTCCAGATTTACTGGTCTGCACTTTTTCACCAGTACCAGGACTGCCAATAGTATACAGCATACCTTTTAAGTTTTCTTTCTGCCGTATCATTCTGTTTATGGCTGCATCTTTCTCCCTGATCTGGTTCAGATACTCTTTTGCGGTCATTCCACAACACCTCTTTCCTACTTAAAGATACGCCCTGATTTCTTATGTCTCAGTGTGACACGTCCGACAATCTCAAATCCTGCCAGATCAAGCAGCAGTCTGAACGACTGCATAACCTTATGGTTCAGCTTGTCAATCTCCTGCTCCTGTTTCTTGGCAGATCCCATTGCAACACCTGCCGTCGGATCCGAATAACCCTCACTGTTCTTATAACTCATTCTCATCATCCCCCAACTCATTAACTTCTCCAATATTATCATCTGCTTCAGCTGCGATAAGGGCTGTTAAGAACACCCCCATTGCAAGTCCACTGATGAAACACAATGCCCCAATAATAAAGTACCCCACATTATCTCCCCTTTCCGTGACCTCTGAGAAAATGATCCAGTAATCTGTCACGCCAGTCTTCTCTATGTTTTTCACAGGAATCCTCATCATCTACTAAGATTCCCTTGCGATCACAAAAACCATCTTCGTTGTCAATACATGTCCGACATGTCTTATCAATCATATCTTTATCACTCCCTTATAAATATCTTTCTGACCGTGTTATCTATTCTGCTGGATATAATTTCAAGGTGAAGTCTTTTCTTGATCTGCTTACTGAATACAATCTTACCCATAGGCTGCATGTTATTATCTGCACAGAATACCTGATACCGTTTATATACGTCTGCTGTTGCTTCGTTCTCAATACTTTCAATGCCATTATCTTCAATGAATGCTTTAATAGGGTTGTTCTCATTTTCGTATTCATCCAACTGCTGCTGAACTTTTTTCGATTTAGTGAAACCATTATTTTCAATGATTCTCTTCAGTCCCTCAATACCAATTTTAATCATGTATTCTACTGAACTTTGTTCATTCAGTTCATACTTGATATAAGGACGGAATTTAGGATCAATGGTAACCCCATCTTCCAGATACTTTGAGAATCTGGCATTAAATGGGATAATAACTAAACGTCTGAGAACTGCACCTGTTTTGTCTTTCATTCTTGGAATATCATTGGCACTGAATAGCAACTTTGTGTATGGGTTAAATTCAAACGGATCCTGACCTTTTCTTTCAGCCTTGATTCTGTCACCCGTAACAATTTTCTTAAATACTGCCACCTGAGAACCTTGCAAGAAATCATCACCGATATCATCACCTAAATTTGCCAGCTTTCCGAATATCATGGATGTACTGAACCGGTCACCCAGTTCCTTCAGGTCCAAGGCAGATGTGTTTGCTTCACCGAGAATTGTTCTTATGCAGCTTATGAATGTAGACTTTCCATTTGCTTTATCACCAGTAAGCATAAACGCCTGTCCTAATTCATTCTTTCTGTAAAAGCAATAACCAATAACTTCTTCCAGCAACATTCTGATAACCGGATCATTACAGGCAAGCCGGTTCAATGTATCATCTGCCAGTTCATTGTAAGCATCCGAGTTATAGTTCCACGGTATTTTGTTTGTGATAACTAAATCAGAGGTAAACGGTTGCATCTGATCTGTAACAATATCGTAAATACCATTCTGAAACGCTATATAACGGGCATCTGCTGCCGTTTTTTCTTCAGCTATTAATTCCAATAACTCTAACACTTCCCGACGTTGCGTCTTCTTCAGGTTCGGTATCTGCTGGATCATCACCTTCTCAATCTCCCGGTACCCTACCTGATAAATCCCATCTTCATATACATGAAGCTGACCATTGATTCTGGCTACATTACAGTTACTTTTTAACCAATCTGCAAAACGTTCAAATAAAAATGTAGTACCATTGAAGAACACAGGTTTCTGAAAGGCTTCATCTCTAAGGATCACTTCTAGTTCTTCATCAGAAAGTGATTCTTTCAGGACGTATTTATTCAGGATCCTGATAGCTTCCCTTGTTTCATCCACCGTAAAACCATTTGCTGTGAGTGTCAGAATGTAGTTGAACAGGGCCTGATTCCTGCCATCTCCTGCATCCATATCAATAAAATCAGTGGCAGCCTTTACAGGAAGCATCCACTTCGGTAACTCCTGATATGTACCACCTTCTTCGATATCCCATTCAATGAAACGTTCTTCACCATTAATCTTGATAACCTCATATGATGTTCTGGTTCCACATTTGATGTCTGCTGTCAGCCCAATAGCAAGCGGCACATGTGTGTGGTTCCTTGTTACCTGATGATTTTTGAACAGGAAGTGCTTTCCTCTGGTAGTCTGGTATACTCTGCAATCAAGCTGATAGTCTTCAACAATATCCATCATGATTTCTGACTGTTCATAATCATCAATGTCTATCAGGATAGTGTCATTTTCCAGAACGCCCCCGAAACCGGGAAGATCTTTCACCTGCTCATAAGTCTTGAACCTGGTCTTATTCTTAAATTTTTCAACTGCTGCTTTTCCTTTGGTTTCAATATATCCTTTATAGAGCATCCCTCAACCACCTACTTGTCCCATTCTTTGATACATTGCGTATGTATAAAAATCTCAGTCCCACGCTTTGTTTTTACATATTCAATATCAGGATCCTTTTCATATATCTGTTTACTGCATACCGGACATATACATGTCCAGTTGTAATCTTTTTTCTTTAATGCTTTGTATCTATTCCACATTTGCACTTTTGTCATTTGAACATTTGCCATCATCCCCACCTTTCCGGTACTATGCTGCAATACCAAACTGTTTCAATCTTCTTTTTGCTAAGTCTATATACCACTGTTTGTCCAGGTTCTGCGGTACCTTTACCCCATTTACATTATCATTGTATATAAAGCAATGATCTGGTGTATCTGCGAACTTTTCAGGTTTACCACGGGAACCGCCGCACTTTAATATCCTACCATCCTGCAACTCATTTGAAGCAAATACCCGATAAGACTTATATGTATACCGCTGAGTCTTAGGATAATCGTAATATGTATGTTTTACCCTGACACCCTCAACACGCTGGACAGGTATACAGTGTTCATGTTCTACATGTGAATATTTATCTGACAGTTTCACTAGCTTCTGAAACTCTTTCAGATCATCACACTGGTTTATTGTCTGTTCCACTGGTATCTTTTTGACCATGTAATCAACAAGGGCTTTATTCAGAATTGGAAGATCATAATCAACCGCTGAAAGACCTTTCAGATACTTACCGATTCTTTCCACATCACCATCAGCTGAAATCCATAAGTAATTGTTTACATCCTTCTGATAGATTTCAGAGATATTATCAAGTTCCAACAGGATAGAACATTTGTCTGTACTGCAACGCTGTTCCCACTCCCAGCAGATATCATCAACCATTTCAAACGCTTCATCAGTGTCAGGAATCCAGATAATAAGACCATCCGTATTTGACTGGATCAATTCAAACCCAGGTATTACTTCCAGATGTTCAATCAGATCCAGCAACATAAGCTGACCATTGATACACATGCAGTTGTTATTTCGTGGATCATATGCAGGGTTCGTTTTATCTTTCATGGCACCTGACAGCGCATTAAGCATTTTCTTATATGGTAACTGGGCCTTTTTCCATTGTTTAGCCAGTGGTTTATTACCTGCTTTTGCCGCCTGAACTTGCGCTTTCTTCATTTTCTTTCTGGTCACGTATACCTTCGGATAGTTGTCATTACCTGCTGCCCTGGTGACAAGTCCCCATGCGATCAGCATTGAAGGATAGTAGTTGTTCACATCAACGTGTAATATCTGCCCTGTTTTATGAATTGGTTTTTCAGTTGCACCATGCAAACCACCGAAGCCAAATGTATGAGGAATCCCAGCAACTACCGTTTCCAATGAACGGTTATAAAAATATTTCTGCCACCGAAAAGAATCTGTCCAGTCGCACTTTTCCATCTCTGACTTCCATTTCTTTTTCAGCTTTATACTATTGGCTTTCTCATAGTTTTCTTTGGCTTTTGTATAATTTATCTTCATTTCTTCAGTACAGTCTTTTACCGCTGTACTGAACCAATCCTGAACATATTTGTATTTGTTCAGTCTCAGACACGGAAGAAAGAAATAATCAAATTCATCATTGAAGTCCTGTTTTGTACACCCAAGAACCTTTGCTGTGATTCTGGCTTCACTGCTGCCGATATCGGATAAACTCACATATTCCGGGAACGCCTGCACAATTCCATGCATGGCATTAAATACATCTACATTTTCCAGGAATACTTTTATAGTCTCTTCAACATCATGCCGACAGTAAAAAACTGTCTGTTCTATTTCTTTCTCAGTCAGTTTTCTTTTGATATCAAAGGGTACTTCTGTTTCCTTGATGTTACTACCCATGAAACCTTCCATGGTCTTCAGACCAACGGGTGGGTTAGGCATAACATCATAATTTATCATTGGAAGTTTATTAAATACTCTTGAATACTGCCAGCCTTCTTTTCCCTGAATGATGATCCAGTCATTGATCTTCTTTGGATCCAATCCCAACAGAATCCCTTTCATGATGTATTGGTCATAATGACGGTTGTTAAATCCAACCCATATATTACTCATATTTCGCTCATATAAGGTTCTTAACTTATCCTTGTCATTGATTATCACGTGTTCTTTTTGATTCGTCACATCAATGAAAACTGCAAGCCAGTCACGTTCAAAAACCTCAAAATCGTAAAATATCATCCTGTCACCTTTTCAAATGCAGGGTGGAATAACATATTGCTATCCCACCCATAACTTAATTAGCAGTCAAACACCTCATTGATAGTGATAGGGTTGAAGTCTTTTGCGGCCCAATCAACCTCAGCTTCAACCTTTCCCTGCACTTCCTGAAAAATGTCAAGAACACAATCAGCAAAGTCAGAATAATTGTAAAATTCCGGTACGGTTTCTGTTTCCAGCTTGTCAAGCCATGTGCAAACGGACTTGATAGCCTTACCATCATTCCATTTTTCAGAAGTCTTGTTTCCAGAGATTACACGATTGAAAAACAGCAGTCTGCCTTTATGCGGACCTTCTTTGATCTTGCACTGTACCGCAAACATCAGCTTGTCTTTCGCTTTTGTCGGCTTAATTTCCATTTTATCGAAGCCAACAATATAAGTACCATCCGGGACATCCTCAAATGAAGAAAGATCTGCATTCTTTACTTCTTCCTGTAATGCGTCAAGATCAACTTTCTTGTCAAATGCACTGAAATCTACTGCCATAATAATTCACCTATTTAACCTTTCATTTATATAAATTCATTTGTTATCTGATTACTGTCTGGTTCTGCGTCTTCTCTGCCCTCTGACCGGTGGTTCCGGTGCATTCATTGCACCTTCAGTTTCTGGTGCGGCATCCATTTTATCAGATTCAGGCTCAGTAACTTCTGGTTCTTCCTGAACTGGTTCAGACTGTTCAACTGTCTGTTCAGCGGTCTTTCTTTCCTTGCGTGTTCTTCTTGGTGGTTTCTGTAACTCAGGGGCAGGTACACTTGCAGCCGCTTCTGCCGCAACATCAAAATCAACTTCTTCAGAATCACCTGCTGCTTCCTGAATTGCTTCATCTACTTTTTCCTGATACTCCACAAGTTTCTCATGGTTTTCAGCTTCTACCTCAGCCCTGCTCTTGCGTGTTCTTGTAGTCTTTTCAGCTTTTTCAACTGGTTCTGCTTTCTGTTCTGCTTTTCTGGTTCTGGAACGTCTGCCGGAAGCATCCGGTTTTTCAATATCACCTGCTACTTTCTGGTCCTCTTTGTCCATTTCTTCATCTGACTTATATGTACCCAGTTCATAATAATTTTTAATCTTGTCGTACACATAGTTCAGATCATTATCAATGGCGTAATTCTGGAACATTCCAAGTGGTGACTTAACTGTATCTTTTCCGCTGTTCTGAGTGTAAAAGTAATATTTAGCTTCATATACACCAGTTCTCAGAACTATTGTAAACAGTCCTTCAATAGTGATCTTCTCTCTTAACAGTTTTCCGATCAGCTTAACTGTAGTCAGTCCATTGTCCAGAGTTTCCAGATGGGTCATATAAGCAACTACCACATCATCCGGTAAGTCTTTGCACACATCAATGATTTCAAAGTAATTTGCACCGAAATCATTGTACTTGTCCCATCCTGTTTCCTTGATTCTGTTCATGTACGGAATAGCAAGGATATACTGGAAATCATCAACCACGATCAGCTTTTTACCAGCCTTTACCTGCTCTTTGATATACTTGATGATTTCTCTTGCATCTGTCACATTATCCAGTGTTTCAAAATGATTCTTGAATGGTAATGGTTTACCTACTGGATTTACTACTGCTGTAATAGCCGGATCACAATTTCTCATGCTGGTACTTTTACCTGTACCAGACTCACCCATGATTAATACTTTCTGTGCCATAATTCTTATACCTCTCTTTCTTATTCTTCATCCTCTGGATTGTTATTACCCTCAATGACCTTACTGGCCCACATATCAGCCCAGTGAAGGATCATATAAAGCTGTGTTTCATGCCCCTTGACACCATAGTTTGCAGTTTCATACAGTCCATCATGATATCTGATAGCAAATTCTTCATCCTCTGTCAGATCAATGAACAGGGTTGCAAGTTTAATTGATCTGGTTGCATGATCCAGCGGTAACAGTGACGGATTACGTTTCCATGGTTTAGCATCTGACTGTTTACCGGATTTCAGGATGTTAGGAATGTACATCTGTTTTCCATAATCGCCGCATTTACCGAGATCATGCAATAAGGCGGCAATCACTACACTATCCTTGATTTTGTTGTAGCCTGCACCACCCAGCAGGGAGACACCGATTTTTTCAGCAGTAAACATTACATTGACTGAATGCGCTGCCAGTCCACCTTTTTCATGTGAATGGTTTCCACCAGATGCAGGGGCTTCAAAAAATCCGCACTCTCTCATATACTCAATCAGGTCAAGGACTCCATCACGCCCGGTTTTAATCAGTTCTTCCCTGATAATATCCGGGTAATTGTATTCAACCGCAGTTGCTTTCTCATTCGCCCCTTCTGCAACCTCATTTTCTAATGTACCTGTTGCAACCTGCTCTGCTGTCATTTCTTCAACTTTCTTTTTTGCCATGTTTATTTATCCTCTCTTTCTTAATTTTTCTTTCCACTGATCCTGAAACTCAATATTGTCCAAGTACCATGAATTTCCCTTTTCAGTATCTGCTACAAATTCCTTGAAATTATCAAAATCTTTTGGGTACAGTAAAATCCCACGTCCACCAGCTTTTCTGATTTTTTCAAGATTGTAAAGCTGTAACTCTGATGGTTCCCCTCTCGGTGCTTTTACCTCAAGTCCAAGGAATCTACCATACATACACACCAGTAAATCAGGAATCCCACTTTTGGTATAAGCTGCACCACCCCAGTATTTCAGGAACCAGAATCCTTTTCCCTTCAGGAAGGTTTTCACCTTATTTTCAAAGTTCTTCTCTGCTGCCGTGTTACTCACCTCTTTTCACAAGTTCTGTTTCAAATTTCTGAATGGATGCAGTTGTTGCAATTTCAGTAATAATACTAGCCGCATATTCCATTGAACTGTCACGGTCAACCTGATATTTGTCTGAAACATCACATATCCCAGAAATAAGGTTGTACACCAATTCCGTAATGTCAGCTATGTATTCTGTCCGTTTGTCACCCGTCAGAAATTCACAAACTGTCTTTCTCTGTTCTTTGATTTCTTCCATTTCTTCTCCCTTCTCAGATTTATATGTATATCCGTTCGCATAAGCAAACAGTGTCAACCATGCAAAGTTGATACAGCAAATGATCCCAGGAATCCAGGAATAGGAATCTAACAGACTACCAAAATATAAAAATGAGATACCATTGATAAGTGTAATCAGCTTTAAAACTCTATTTTTCAAACAACTCATCTGTCAGTTCCTTCCCCTTTCTCAATGCTGCAAGATTCTTTTCCTCAAAACTGCCTTTCACCAGCAGGTAATAATAAAAACAACTTTTATCCTGCCCTATACGGTGAATACGTTTCTTTGACTGTTCCCATAAATCACAGGATCCTTTACCAAGTGGCAGAGTGTAGTAAATAATCTTATTTGCTTTCTGAAAATTTCCACCCATTGCGCCGGCCTGATACTGAATAAATGTCACGCTGTTATCTACACACTCATAGGCATACATTGAACGCCCTGAACCATTCACAAAACTTACTTCCCGGTCAAGTGCTTCACATATTTTCCTTAGCCTTATAAGTTCCTCATTAAAATTGTAGAAAACAATCACCCTGTCTTCTGTTGATTCCAGTAAGTCCCTGAATGCTTCTAATTTTTCCTTATGCCACTGACCGCACAGCTGCCTTGCATATAAAGTTTTGGTAAGACTGTTATCACCTACCAACTCAACTCTGGGTGTTACATCATTACCATAAAAATCAGAATCATCTTTAAACTGAATAAGATTTAATGTATCTAAGACCAGATAACCATTTTTCATAAAATGTCTGTATTCTTTGGTAGGTTTCACATAAATCTTCTGTTCAATCTGTTCAGGCAGTTCAATGACTTCCTGCGTTTTCATAAATACTGCCCCATGCTGTGCCAGTTTCTTTTTCAGATGATCTACGTGTTTATACCCAGTAACAACTTCCCGTTTAAACTGTCCCTGTTCTACCCATTCTGTATCTACATAGGAAGCCCAGAACGCTTTTTTCTTTATATCCCATCCCAGCAGCTTGCATTGTGACCACAGCTTTTCATATTTACCGGATGTTGGTGTACCTGACAACAGAACAACGCTTTCTGGTTGTAATCTCAGAATGAATTTTGCTCGCTGTGTAGTCTCATTTTGTATCAATGAAGATTCATCCAACATCAAAGTAAAATCCTTTATATGAGTGATATATGAACGCCTGTACACCAAATCATAGTTGATAACACCGACAATCTGTTTTTTATAGTCATAGATGGTACTGGTGTCAATCAATTCCCGGAACCGTACCACCTGTGTTTTCTTTGTCAGGTTGAACACTTCATAATCTGGATAGTACTTTTCAAAGTGATCCACCCAGTCATCAATTTTTGACTTCTGGCAGATCACCAGATTTGTGTCATTATTCAGGAGATACATTTTCTCTGCACCGACAAAAGTTTTACCAAGGCCCATGTCCAAGTAATATGCGCATCTGTTGAATGATTCTGTCTGGTCAAGGGCCTGCTGCTGATGGGGCATAAAATTTAAAACGGGCATATGGTTTTTACCAGCCTGTCCACTGCTGAACACATTGCTTTATCAAAATCAGACAGATTCTTTGCAGCTTCAGGATTTCTATGTAACTCAAAATCAAGAATTATTCTTACAGACTTGTCAATTTCTTCCTGTGGTACATCCTTTCCAAATAATGCAACGCTTCTATCCACGTTACGCTGGATTCTTTCAGCAATACCTTTTTCTTTCAACATTTCTACAACTTTACTCATTACTTTTATCCTCACTTTCTACTTTGATTCCTGTACATTTCCTGAAAATTTCTGCATCAAAATTCGGTAATGACTTTATGGTATTCTTGACACCCTCAGTCAGACCATCCCACCAGATCTGTGCTGACTCTGATTCATCCAGAACCTTCAGATAGCCACCTGTTGTTTCATAAGTTGGGTATTTCTCTTTTTCTTCATCCGTCATATCGTATGAAGAAACCCATTCAACCACATTCTTAGGAATATGAACCAATGCATAACGTGCATCAGAATTAATCCAGTCACGGTAAGTCCAGTCAGTAGGTTTATCGAACAGCATAATCTTCTGTTCTTTCGTCATAAAACAACCAGTATTAAAAGAAGAAAGGTTCCAATCCCCGGTGTTGCAATCCCCGGTGTTCCAATCCCCGGTGTTCCAATCCCCGGTGTTGCAATCCCCGGTGTTCCAATCCCCGGTGTTGCAATCCCCGGTGTTGCGATTCCCGGTGTTGCGATTCCCGGTGTTCCAATCCCCGGTGTTCCAATCCCCGGTGTTGCGATTCCCGGTGTTGCGATTCCCGGTGTTGCGATTCCCGGTGTTGCGATTCCCGGTGTTCCAATCCCCGGTGTTCCAATCCCCGGTGTTGCGATTCCCGGTGTTCCAATCCCCGGTGTTGCGATTCCCGGTGTTGCGATTCCCGGTGTTGCAATCCCCGGTGTTCCAATCCCCGGTGTTCCAATCCCCGGTGTTGCAAAGACCCGTACAACCTTTTCCTGTATTCACAATTGTCAAGAGTTCCTGCCAGCTGATCTCACGTACAATCTGGATTTTATTGGTACAACACTTTGTATCACCAGATTCAGTATCAACCATTCCCAGTGCAAGAACCTCTGCAACCTTATTTTCAGGATTGAAACTGTAATAATTGAAACAGTCAGATGCTTTTGTACAGAAGTGAAAACCTCTGCTGCAACATTTTGGTGTTACATCATCCTCAAAGGTTTTACCTACTTCATACTGGAAGTCTCTACAAGTCCAGTCTGGGTTAAATACTTTATAGCCTTTAATTGGTTCACTCATTGTCATTTTTCCTCACTTTCTTTTAATCTGAAACACTCTTCAAATGTCATACCGGTATATTGGAGTATTTTATATATTTCGGATATGGTAAATTTTTTTGCACCAATTATTTTTTGATATGTACCTGAGCTACTACGCTGTATGATATTTGCTATCTCAGCACAACTGGCTGAATTAGCTTTAATAAATCTTGACAACCCATCATAAATACATGTTTCTGATAACTGTCTTGATTTACCCTTTACCTTCGCTAAAGGTTCACACAATAGCTGATGCACACGTTGACGTGAAATACCAAATTTATCTCCAATCTCTTGATAAGTACATCCATCAAGATACATGGCATACATTTCAATTTTTTGCTCTTTCGTCATATCTACCACCTAATCGTTCCATCTGATTCTCAAATCAATGTTTAACTGATCCTTGATCTCATTAATGTAGTCATTCCAGGTTGCCAGATCATCCATTAGATAACCTGCACCCTCTTCCATCTTTGCAATCAAGCGTCTGCAACGCTTTTCACCGAAACCAAATTCATCATGGACGGCGGCAACACATAAGATGGTGAATGTATCAATTGTCATTTCCTTGATCTTCTGTGATGCTTTATCCAAATCCTTAGCTGCCAGAGAAGTATGTATTCCGGTCACACCACGAAATTTACATTCTCTCTCTAATGCTTCAAGTCCGCCTTCCTTTACAATTCTTCTGGCAAGATCAAGACCGTCTTCACGACCTCTTTCATACTCTCTCATTTTGTTCATAAGGCAATCCCCTCAACTTCTGCAAATCTCTTTGCATTGATAAAATAGGACCATCTGTTGTCAGAGGTATGTACTGCATATCCCCAGGGAAAAACACCCTGCTGTAAACCTTTTCTGACCGTGTTATGGTTCATACCCATCAGTTTCGCCGCCTTCGTCACATCAAGTCTCGGGATAACGCCATCCCTAATTTCAAGCTGCGGCATAACCTGAAGTTCCTGATCCATGCTGATGAAGTAATCAGAAGCCAGACCAAGTGACGTAGCAATGGCACTCTGGACATCTTCTGACGGGATCTGTTTACCTGACAGATACTGGCTCACAGAACCCTTACTTTTCCCGGTCATTGTTACAACCTGACGCTGGTTCAGGTTCAGTTCCTGCATTGCCTTTTTTAATTTCTCAGCAAATTTCATTCATCCTCACCGCCTTCCGGGAAACTATTGTTGTTATACTGTCTCATAATATGGATCTTATATTTTCCATCTGAGCATTTCTGAGCCTGAATGATGCAGTAACCTTTCTTGCTGTCCTTTAATTTCTGTTCAAATACCGCAAATTCCATTTCAGAATCAAACTCAATGAACTGTTCAATCCACGCTGAAAGAATCTTTTTCATTGCAATCTTGCTCACTTTCTGCTACTATGTAGCTGAAATAATTTTTTGTTACTGTCCCATGGGAACTGGTACTTCCTGTGGGGCGTTTTTATTCCCTGACATTTCGCTTGCGTTTCGGTGTCAGGAAGTTTTCATCTTTACCAAGTGCTGCGCAGATGTTCTTTCTGCTCTGTTCCATAGGCTTGTAACTTCCCTTGATCCAGCTCATTATTGCAGCCACACTGACAGCCGCTTTTCTTGCCAATGTAGGCAAGTCCATGTTCTGCTCACTCATTTCCAGCAACATCTTGGTGGTATCAATGGGTACTGATTTTGGTAAAAAATCAGACGGTTTTCTCTTTGGTTCATCAGTCTTTGCTGTGATCTCAAATTTATCTGTGACCTTTGGTTCCTCTTCATTGTCAATGTTTGGAACGATATTTTTCAGGATGTTCAACACATACTGTCTGTTACTGTCAAGGCACCCTGCCATGATCTCAGCACACCTGATTAATTTATCAGTCGCAACAATCACTGTAGGTACACCACTTTCAATGATCTCCTGCATACACTGTTCATCTGGCTCTGCCCTTGCCCTGAAATAACTGTCAACCAGTTCCCTCTGGACTTTCCAAGCCAAATCATCTGTGAAGGACTTCACCAGCATCAGATAACCTGTTTCTGTGATAAGTATTACTGTTCCACCGGCGTTAGGACTGATTCCGAACTGACTACGAATTTCGTTGTCAGTTACATTTATCCTGAAAAAATCAACATCTTCAATGAACCGGTTACGGTTCTGGTTAAAGTTCCTTGATGCAGTACCGGGTTTCCTCTGATGTACTGCATCAACATCTTTGAGTGTGACAACCCTTTTGCCCTGATACTCTTTAATCTGTATCTCTGTTCCCTGTATCTGCATCTGCTGCATTTTTTTCTCCTTTCTTACTCATTGCCGCAGCTGTTGCAATAGTTCCTTCCAGATAACCTCGCTCACGCTCAGTCATATCTGGTAACTTTTCAGCAAGGTCACGGATGATCTGTTTTTCTTTTTCTGACATAACTTTTCACTTCCTTTCTGTGGTATACTCCCTGTTAGAAGGGAGGTGTTTAATATGGAATTAACTAAAAGAGAACACGATATTTTGTACGACTGGATTACTTTTAACCTAATCCCCATTAAATCTTTCAATGATAGAAAAACTTCCTACGGTTTGAAACATATCTTTGAAGCAGATGAATGTGGGTTCTATGTCACCAATGATGATTTCAAAGAAGTCATGATTGAGCACGGTTTTAAAGTAAGAAACCCAAATGACATTAACTGGGTTTTTAATATCTCCAGCCGATCACCAGCCTTTAGGAAATAGTCTCTAACATGTCTGGTATCATGTTCTTTAAAGGTTCCTTTAATGTAATTTCATAAGTATTAAAATCCTCTACAGCATGGTACCCGGCATTTGTTAACACTTTCAGGAATGTTGATTTTCCAGTCTGCGGCTCTCCCTGAATGATGATTGTCTTTCCACTTTTCAGTGCATCTTTCAGTTTTTTAGCTTCCTGTTTTCCAAGTAATTCAAATAAATAATTGTTAAAAGTCATTCTGGCTCACACCCTTTCCGTAAGATGAAACTAAAGTTTTTCATTAAGAGCAGATTGTCTAATCTGATCCACTGTCAATGAAAGAAGTTCCGTAGCTTCCTGAACAGACAGGTCTTTGGTTTTCAACCAGTCGAAAAGTTCAAACCGAAGTTCTGTCTGTTCTTTTGTCAAATGTGTAGTCATTACATTCTGTTTAATCATTTCCATTTCTTCTCACCTCTCTCTTTTTCGTTATAGTCTTGCTTCGCTTGGACAATGTAAGTCAACAAGGTACTGTGTCCTCTCGCTCGGTTGATTCTTCCGCTTAACAGCTTCTTGGTAGAGGAGTAAAGTGTTGATTGGCTCAACCTGTTCAGTTTTCTTCAAATAGTTCCGAACTCTATGCTTTCTTGTCCTACTGTTCTTGCTTTCTTCAACTGCTTTGATGGGTCATGTTTAATCCTCACACACTCTATCTGACTTTCCTCAGCTTGACCGCCATGTCACTTGTGTGTAGCCCTATCGCTTCACCCATTCTTTCCTGCTTTCCTTATTGACTTATGTGACCTGCCATCATCAGCACCGGGCGGTCATTTCCGGTGGACGGTCATTTCTGACCGTTTCGGCTAACCATTTATTATTGCATTTATAGTGTTCCATGCCTGTTCATAGCTTCTTAATACTTCGCCCTTATGTGGACCTGCAAGAATAATGACTCCCCACTTCGGAGTACTAATTCTATCAGTTATCATTTTTTTATCAGGCACATATTTCGCTTTAAATGTTCTGAGTGCCTTCATTGCGTATCGTTTATACTGTTTCTTTGTCATGTCGTTTTCCTCTCTTTCTTTGTGTGTTGCTGTCTGTATTTGTTGTTTGTGAGATAATAATACATCTCAAAAGCAATATTGTCAACACCTTTTTTGTTGCTTGCGAGATTTTTTGTTGTTTATGAGATATTTTTCTTGACCTTTTATCTGTAATGCCGTACAATGAAAATAAGAAAGGAAGTGAATAAAATTGAAAGACCGATTAAAGAAGTTAAGAAAGACATTAGACTTAACTCAACAGGCATTTGCTGATAGGATTGGAATGAAACAGAACACCATTGCTCAATATGAAATGGGACGAACAATTCCCAGTGACGCAATTATTTTTTCTATCTGCCGGGAATTTAACGTCAACGAAAACTGGTTAAGAACTGGTGAGGGTGATATGTTCATGGAAATGTCCAGAGACGAACAGATTGAAAAATTTATTGGAGACCTTTTACATGGTGAAGAAGATTCTTTTAAAAGGCGTTTGATTTCAGGACTGGCAGCACTAGATGAAAATGGATGGAAAGTATTGGAAGACTTTCTGGATTCTATCCAAAAGAAAAGGGGCTGATTATTTCAGCCCCAGAATTGCTTTGATATGTACATAGATCAGACGCAAGCGTCTATCGTCCAACATATCAAGCATTTCAATTATTTTTCTTTTATAGTCCAATACATCCATCCCCTTCGTAAACCACACGACCCGAAACAGTAGCGATAAATATATTATCGAACATCTGTTCGCTATTGTCAAGTGGTAAATTATGGAAAAGAGGTGGTAATATTTTGGCAAGGCGAACCAAAAGCCACGGATGTTTATACACTCTGATTATAGGACCTTTTGAATTAACCCTCAGATTCTTAGGATGGTCTTTGAAATTGGGGTTATATTTTACCGTATACGTAATGATTTTTTGTTTTTATGTTGCATGGTTCTTAATCAGCGGAATATTTAAAATAATATGGAATTTAATCTCTCATAAAGGATCTGGATTCCATACAGCTTGTACTACTGGTGAAGAATACGAAGTGATGTGCTGTCAAAAATTGAAACAATATGGGTTTACTCACATAGAGACTACACCAAAATCAGGAGATCACGGTATTGATATACTGGCTCATAGAGCTGGTAAGAAATACGCAATTCAGTGTAAGTACTATTCTTCACCTGTTGGTAACCATGCAGTGCAAGAAGCATATTCTGGATGTGCATATTATCGCTATGATATACCGGTAGTATTAACAAATAATACATTTACCAAGAATGCTATTGATGAAGCTAAAAATATCGGTGTTCAGCTTTGGTCACAAAATAAAATTCCTTTTTCTAACAAGTCTTTGTTCTGCGGATTATTCAAACGAAAAGGAAATACAGAAGAATATAGCCAAGAAGAATACCAACAATTTCTCGACAATCTCGGAAATACTTATGTTGATACACTTTCAGAAGATTTAGGAACTTTTGTTAAATTGCTAAATGTGACCGAATTACCTAACGGTTATCATATGGTATATGAAACTGATCCTGCCGTCATTGATAGGATTCATACAATACAGGCAGAATTTAACAGCAACTTAGAAGATCATTACATACTTACTAAACTGACTGATAATACCTTTTCTGTCGACCAGATAAAAAATCATTAGTTTGTAACCAGTTTTGTAACTCATTGTAACTCATTTGTAACTGTTCCGAAACTGCCACAAGTCCAGTAAATACAAGGCTTCAGGGCATTTTTGTAACTGTGTAACTCATTTTCCCTTATATATTATATATTTTTATTATTTACTTACTTTTATATTTTTAATTTATTTTTTTTTATAATAAAAAATAATATAATAAGAACATTCTCAAAATT
>OLOM01000263.1_pt1 | contig 41495 bp, 31 predicted proteins | sample 1672531 | NCBI WGS metagenome assembly OLOM01 (sample SAMEA3136696, study PRJEB25190) | human gut metagenome | reverse complement strand
GTTTGTTGTTGTAATAATTAATATAGTCTGCAATTGCTTGTTCCAAATGCTCAATTGACTTAAACGTCTTCTCATAACCATAAAACATCTCAGACTTAAGAATGCCAAAGAAGGATTCCATCATGCCGTTGTCTGGACTATTGCCTTTACGTGACATGGATGGTTGGATTCCTTTCTCCTCTAAAAAATGATGATAGAAATCATGTTGATATTGCCATCCCTGGTCACTATGGAGAATTGTATTTTTGTAATGTTTCTCTGTAAAGGCTTGTTCTAACATAGCTTTCACTTGTATCAAGTTCGGTGACTTAGAAAGATTGTAGGCGATAATTTCACTATTGAAGCCATCTAAAATTGGCGACAAATAGAGTTTTTGGCTGCTTGCTGGAATGGCAAATTCTGTTACATCTGTGTAGCATTTTTCCAATGGTTTGGATGCTTCGAACTGGCGTTGGATGAGATTCTCTGCTTTCATACCAACCTCTCCTTGATATGAAGAATACTTACGTTTACGGCGAATTCTAGCGGTTAAACCAAGTACTTTCATAAGACGTTGAACTCTCTTATGATTAATCACAATTCCTCGATTTCTCAATTCAAGAGTCATTCGACGATAGCCGTAATTTCCTTTATGCTCAGTAAAAATGGCTTGAATTTCAGCTTTAATGTCATAATCCTTATCATTTTGATCCAGCTGTTTTAAGTGGTAATAATAGGTTGAACGAGCAAGCTTAATAATCTTTAGAAGCATATCTAAAGAAAACTCAGTTACCAATCCTCGGACAATTTCCGTTTTTCTTCTTGCTCTTTTTCTTCCCTCAATCGGAGTTCTCTCAACTTTTTAAGAACTGCATTCTCCGCTCTAAGGTACTCATTTTCTGCTTGAAGACGTTCCATTTCTTCCAGTTTTTTCTTTGGCTTACGTCCCATTTTAGATAACCTTCCTCTTGTTTTCTCAACAATAGTATACCCGTTTTTCTTATAGTGTGCGAGCCAGTTAGGAAGCGTCCCACGATTTGGGAGAGCATATTCAAGAGAAACTCTATCTTGAGAATAGCCTTTATATAGGACTTTATCAATCATTTCTTGTTTTAATTCAGGAGAGTAGTAACGATTCTTTCCTTTTTTAGCGATTTCTATTCCGTATCGATCAATCAATTTAATCATGTAGCTAAGATTAGAAATGTTTATCCCAAATTTATTTGAAAGCTGATCTAAGCTATATCCTTGGTTTCTAAGTTCATAGATTTGAACCTTATCTTCATAAGTCAATTTCATAATAAAAACACCCCGAAAGTTAGATTTTTTCTGTCTAACTTTTGGGGTGCAGTTCATAAAACCGTTGCTTTTTGCATGATTGTGATAGACTTGGTGAAATAGAATTGACCAAAAATCTTCTGAAATATAACAAGAGAGTGACTCGAATTTAAAAAGCTAGAGTTCCACAATTGGAAATCTCTAGCTTTTTTGTGACTGAGAACTTTTTGTCCCAGCCTCTACTTTCTACTGACTACTATCCTGCATGCCCTAAGTCGAGATAGAGAATATCTCGCTTAGTGGCATACTCTAGCGCATGTTCAACAGCCTCAAATAAATCTGAAGCTAGAAACCTTTTCGTAAAGACGGTTTCGTCTTTACGCTTAAATTTCGCAACATAACTATGTTTAGTCATTTTTTCTCCTTCTAATATTCATATTGTCCTTTAACACCACTATAGATCCAGTAAACTGCTTTATCATAAACTTGTTTAAAGGAGATACCTAATCGATTGGCTACATCAAGAATTGAAATTTGCTTACATTCCTCTATATTCATAAAATATCATCATTTTGTCGTAGTATTCGGCAATGATGGAACAGATGAGGATTCTTCTAAAGTTTTAGGAGTTGCCTTATCTAGATCATCTAACCCAGATTTCCAAACCTGTACTTGGTTGACCAATAACTTACCAGGTAGTTTCGAATAGTTCAAATTAACCGTTCTGGTTTCTGTTTGGTTTGTCTTTGATTGGTTGGCATTCTTTAAATCAGATACATAAGTTACATTATAAGAGACCATGGCAATGGCTTGATTCGTAGTCTGATTGACAAAGATATCTGCTTTTTCAAAATGATAATCCAAAATATAGTCCTTATACACTTGGTTCATGGCATCATTTTGACTTGTCAATTCTTGAGAATAGGCCGATTCAGTCATATAAGGTTGAATACGTGTATTATTTTCCCCTAGTTTTTCTTTCGTATAGTACTGTGTCAAAAATTCTTTTACAGTATCTGATGATAAAATACTTGCTTTATCTTCTGCTTGTTTGTCCTCTACAAGTTTAGCTGCAGCCAATTCGATTTCTTTTCGACTTTGTTTGGCAGTAGAATGTTGACCAATAGAATTAGCAGTAAGTTGTGGTGTTGATGAGGTGGATATACTAAAAAATGAGGAGGAAATTGATAATTACTTCACCTAGCTAAAAGTTCAACGAATTAGGGAGACATTAGGTAGCCTCATATTACCTTGATTAGTTTTTGCTATAACATTGTCAAATATGATGACAAAAAAATCCGTCCGCACTTTTTTACGAGTAGGACGAATTAAATATGTTATACAAACCATCAGCTTTTTAACAATTCTACATAAGGTAGTTGTTGATGCAACTACCTTTTTTCTATGCTGATTAGAACAAATTTGACATGGCTACAACTGCGATTATCTGATATAGAGTATTATATAAACTGATTCCTCCTACCCCTTATCCACAATTTTAATACGGCTACTGCCATCGTGCGACTTGATGATAACTAGTTGCTGAGCAATACCTTCTTTCATATCGTCTACGTGGCTGATGACACCGACCATGCGGTTTTCACCGATTTGTTCTAGGACAGAGATAGCCTTGGTGAGGGCTTCCTTATCAAGTGAACCGAAACCTTCGTCGATGAAGAGAGCTTCAACAACGGCACCCTTGCTGGTATTTTGGACAACTTCTGAGAGGGATAGGGCAATGGCCAGTGCAGCGATAAAGGTTTCACCACCAGACAAGGATTTAACGGAGCGTTCACTACCTGTCAGCTGGTCATAGACGTTGATATCCAAACCGAAGTGATCACGCGCCCTGCGTCCTTCCTCACTTAGAACAAAGGAATAGCGGTTATCCGTTAATAGTCCGATGTAGTTAGCATTGGCATAGTCCAAGATTTGTTGGAAATACTGACGGATAACGTAGACCTCAAGATTAAGACGACCAGTTAGAGCAGTATTTTCTCCCTTAACCACCTTAACCAAATCACTGAGTTCTTGGTGGGCCTTAAAGGCCTCTTGGTTACTGTCTTGAAGGGTTTTAGCCGCTTGGTAGGTAGCCGTCGCATCCTTAAGTCCCTTTTCCATGACAGAAAACTGAGCGAGCTGCCTATCATAGATTTCCTGACAATTCTGTACTGCTTGCGCTAGACTATCGAGATCTGGTTGTTCTTGATTTTGGAGAAGCTCTTGCCCCTTACGAATCTGCGCCTGTAATTCTTGTTTGAGCGTTGCATAGGTCGTTAATTTGGCCTGAAGCATAGGAATAGCTTGATTATTTACCTCAATAAGCCAGAGTTCGACCTGCTCTAAGTCATTAGCGAGGGCTCCTTCAGCCTTGAGACTTTGCTCTAATTCAGCAGATAATCGCTTAACATCTTGATTTACCTTATCTTTAGACTTAGTTATACTCTCAATCTGCCCCTTTATTCCTTTAATGTCGGCATGAAGTTGGTTGTAGGCTTCGCTATTTTCCTTGACTTGCTTATTGTAGAGGTTCAGCTCCTGATGAGCAAGGGAAATCCGTTCTTGATATACCTCAACAGACTCAAGTTCTGGATGAGCTTCCTGCAGGTCCTCTAGGCGTTCTTGAGCTTGGTCAAGCACTGCCTTGGCCTCTTGATAGGTTTTAGCCAAATCTGTCGCTTTTTTTTGAGCCTTACCTAGCTCATCTTGATATCGGATATAATCTGTCTCTTCCTTATCATAACGTTTTTGTAACTCTTGATAATACTGCTCAACCTTCAGGAGTAGGGCTTGCCCACGGTCAGTTTCATAGTCTATCGAAAAATCAAAATCAAACCGTCCCTTAACGTGCTCTTCTAATTCTTGATAGTGCTTTTCAAGAGTTGCCTTGACTTTAGCCACTTGGTCAAGCAAATCCTGACGTTTAGATGCAACTTCACTCAAGGTAGCCTGACGATTTGATAAAGTAGCGACTTGCTTTTCTTTTTGAGCTTGAAGCTTCTCCACCTGATCCATGAGATTTTTCAAGGCCACTTCATCAGCCTGTGCTCCACCAACATTAGGGTGTTCCAGAGCACCACAAACCATACAAGGATGCCCCTCCTCTAACTCTGCCTGCAGTTGGACAATAATGAGTTGACGGCGTGAAACCAAAGTCCTTCTTAACTCCTCTTCCAATTCTTTGAGAATTTCTTGAGCTTGATCAATATCAAAAGATAACGTTTGATGACGTTTTTCGGTCTTTGTCAACTCCTGATTCAAGTTCTCTATTTCTTTCAGGTCCTGAGCAAGTTGATTCTCCACACTGTAGCCCACAATCTGGAAGAGTTTTTCGGCCTCATGTAAACTATCTAAACTAAGACGATTAGCCTCCAAGTCAGACAAGGACTTGTTAAGCATCTCAACCTCTTTTCTAGCCTGCTGATAGGTCTCTTCCAACTGCTTGTAGTTAGTCGTTGAACGTTTGATTTTCTCCTGTTCTTGGGCAAGACTCTGGGCATAGATAATATTCTCTTTCCAAGTTTCAAGCTCCTCTTCTTTTTGAAGAAAATCCTTAGATTGAACTGTGAGTTCCTCTTTTTTAGCCTTAACATCCTCAAACGCCTGTTGCTTTTCACTTAAGGCTTCTTGAGCAATTTCAAGGTCCTGCTCTAATTGCATCAACTGTTTCCGATACTGCTTCAAGGTCCGAATGGTTTCCTGCAGACCTTGAGCAAACTGTAATTCCTCCAGATGCACTTTTGCCTCTGCCTGTCCTTGAGCCCCCTCCTCAATTTCCAGACGGTAACGTTCCTTGGCTTGCTCCAATTCTTGAAAAATCTTTGCCAAATCTTGGGCAGTTTGCAAGCTCTTCTGCAGTTGTGCCAAATCCTCGTGGGCAGCCTTCAAGATACTTTTTTGCTTCGTAACATTTTCTTGACGCTGAGACAAAAACTCTTCAAGACGTGTCAATTTTTCAGAGGCTGGCGTTTGCTCCAAGACGGATAATTCTTCCTCAGACCAAACCTGACTGGCAAAATGACCATCTAGCTGAGCCTGACGCTTTTCCATATCCTTATTACTCTGACGAAGACGCTCTTCCAAGCTCTTTTGAAAATGGTCAAAAATACCCGTTCCAAAGATTTTCTTTAAAATTTGAGTCTTGGTCTTAGAATCTTCTTTCAAGAAACGGCTGAAATCATTTTGTGGAAGGAGAATAATCTGTTTGAACTGCTCAGCATTGAGCCCCAAAATCTGCTCAATCTGGTCACTCACTTCCTTGATCTTATCCCCAAGCTTTTCAATTTCCTGACCACCAATCTTATCCACAATGACTAGAGAAGCCGTCGCCTTTTGCATGGTAGTGCCCCCACCCTGCTTGGCCCTCTCTTGCTGGAGAACTCGGTCAATGCGATAAAGGTGATTGCCTTGTTGGAAATAGAAAGTCACCTTGGTCAAATCATCCTCTGGACCAGCGAAAGTTGACCGCATCTCCTCAACATTACGATCACCACTGGTCGTAGCAAACAAGGCTACCGTCATGGCATCAAAGAGAGTACTCTTACCAGCCCCTGTATCCCCTCCAATCAAAAAGAGGGGAGCATGGTCAAACTGAGTGAAATTAATAACTTCCTTACGATATGGTCCAAAATTGGTCAATTCTAACTGGACTGGTCTCATTGTCGACTCCTCTCAATCTCCTCAAAAACACTTTCCACAAGGGCAGTCTGTCTCTCAGATAAGACATCGCCCCCAGTTACTGTCTGGTAAAAATCAAATACGATTTCCTGGGGCGACTGCATTTCCAAATCTTTTAAGTGCTGATCAACGGTCAAGTTTTCTTCCCTAACATCACCCAGACGACTGAAAGTAATTTCTACAATGTCTGTCCCATAAATCTCTTCCAGTCGGGCACGCACATTGATACCCTCTAATTCCTTACGACTAGACAGTTGAATATCAAAGGCGAACCAGGCTTTTTGACAAGGTTGATTCTTATAAAATTCAGGTGACATCAAGGTTTTAAAAGATTCCTGTAAAGCCACAATCGGCCGTTTAACCTCTAGAGTATGGAAGGTCTGAGACATATCACCAGACGCATCCAATTCAAGAATATAGACACCCTTTTCTTCCTTACGCTTGGCTTCTTTGACATTAAAGGCGACTGGACTGCCTGAATATTGCACGCGCTTGGTAGGACTAGCAAAACGCGTATGGATATGCCCTAAGGCAACATAATCGAAAGACTTGAAAAGGTCACTGGTCACATTGGTAAGACCACCTACCGTATTACTGGTTTCAGACAACATCAATTCTCGAAGACCCTGACCATCGCTATCATCCTTCTTAGAAACCGCAAAATGCGTCACCAAGACATGAGCTTTGTCAGGATCAAAAGCTTTTTCCATATCCTCAAGAATGTAGGTCAAGGCATCACCAATCCCCTGAATTTCCTTTCCCTCATCATCCTTATAGTAAATACGAGCATCAATAGGATCGATAAAAGGCAGCAGAAAAATCTGGCAATTCTCCAACTCAATGGGCTCAAAAGCCTCCTCCAAACGTGTACTTAAATGAAGGCCCTGATGTTGAAAGAAGTCACGCCCAAAATGTAAACGTTCAGCCCCATCGTGATTACCACTAATCGCATAGACAGGAATCTGCTCCTCCAGTACCAAGCGGGCCAAGGTCTTATTAAAAAGCTTAATCGCATCCACAGGGGGCACCGCACGGTCATAGAGGTCCCCAGAAATGATAACCCCATCCACTTTTTCGCTAATAGCCAAATCCACAATTTGTTGAAAAGCCCACTCCTGCTCCTCCAACAAAGACCAGCCATTGAGGGTTCGTCCTACATGCCAATCTGACGTATGTAAAAACTTCATGACAACCTCCTCATTCATTTTGTCTTACTTCTATTGTACCTTATCAAGCTAAATACTGCTTAAAAGTTTCACAGGCTTTGATAGTTTTCCCGTTTTTTAGCTGTAAAGATCAAAAAATCTCTCCCAAGCTATCCTGTACTGACCCCAAAAAGTTAGACAATTTATGTAAGCAAAGGATTTAGCTCTGTATTGCACAGGATTGAGTCCTTTTAGTTTTACCTTAATGCATTTGTTGTTGTAGTAATCAATATAGTCTAGATTACCCTGCCTCAATTGGTTAAGTAATTTAAATACCTCTAACCAAGAAAATCAATATTATCTATTCTTTTAATTGACTTTTATAGATTCTAAGCATTATCATATAGGTTGGTACTAGTGCACATCTTGTATTTTAGGCAATAATATTTACTCACTTTTCGTTATTGTCAGTACCGATCCTTTTTAAATTTTTCACTAGTTCCAAGTCAGCTAACAAGCTACGGATAAAAATAATCCGAACCCTAAGGGCTCCTGACTTTTTACTTTATTCTAGGCTTTTTTTATCCGTAGCTTGTTAGCTGACTTGGAACTAGGCATGTAGTATTTACTATTTCCCTACTTGAGATTTTTTATAAGTCACATGCATTATTCCATCTGAACGAATGGTATGATTTTTATTTCTTTTAGAGAAACACCGGTAATAGCTAATTCCTATCTTAAATCACTTGAAATATATTTATAATGTGTTGGAGTGCTAATCAGTACCGCTTGTAGATTTTTGGAAGATACTAACACACTAATGATTTAATCTCCTTTAAAACATGAAAAGAGAAGCCTCCAAAGCTTCTCTTTTATAATTATCAAATAATGTACAACTAGATTCTTAATAACTACCTAATTTAGTGGTTCAATCATGAAGCTTAATTGATAGCTATCTGCTGAGCTAAGCAAGAATTCGTCATGAACTGGAGCACCCCATGTGTCGTCACCACCTACACCCATTTGAGCAGCAAGAACTTTAATCCATGTAGCATCAGATTCTTGCAACTCATATTGGTGACGAGCATTTTCAATTTGTTCAGTACTGTTACGCAAAGCACTGAATTCGAATGCTTTATTAAGTGCGGTGAATTTAAGACCATTATGGTTATCATCAGATACTGTGAATTCACGAGTACCATAGTGATTACCAGATTCTTGTGGCATTAGATATGGAGCAAATGTCTTTTCAACAGATGTTTCATATCGACCAAGATAGGCACCAGGAAGTTTATCACGGTAGCTTTCTTCTGCACCGTATCCATAATAGCTAAGGTTTGTAAATTGTGAACCGATAGCAAATTCTAGACCAAATTCAGGGAAGTTTGGCAAACCTGCTTTACCATCATAGTTTGCAGTAACAAAGATTCGACCCTTGTAATCAACTTGATAAGTTACCTTAACTTCGACATCAGACAAGCCTGGCAATTCATGAACATAAGTCACTTTAACAGAGTCGTCTTCGATTTGAATTTGAGTATCTGTAACTTTACTATAGTTTCCAGCAACCTTCCAGCCTGCCATTTCGAATGGATATCCAGCACCACGATCGTTGTCAGTGTAAGCACGAGTGAAGCTAAGTTTAGGACCTTTCTCAATGAATTCAACACCATTATACTTAGCAGATACTAAAGTATTTTGTGCACGTGAAAGCAAGATTGAGAAGTTTTGTCCTTGAATACCGATGTTGAAGTCGCCTTCAACAACATTCAAAGGTGCTTTAACTGGTGTTTCAGTGCTAATCTTTTCAACAACATATTGACCACGAACAATTTCATGACCTTTAGGAGCCCATTCAGTTGCTTCCCTCAGAACACAAGCAACTTCGTAAATTTGTTCAGAATTTGAAGCCTCGACTACAAAGTTAACTGGGAATGTTGCTTCTTCGCCTGGTTTAACATCAAAGTGATATTCACTTTCACTAACTTTTCTACCATCTTCGTAAACTCTAGCTAGGAAAGTATAAGCAGAAAGATCTTCGAAGAGATTATCATTCTTGATAGTTACTGATTTTTCATCAACAGCAATCTTAATATTAGAGTAAAGATGTTTAACTGTTTGAAGTTTTGGAGTTAGGGTACGATCTGCAAAGACGATACCATTTCCACAAAATTCGTAGTCAGAAGGTCTATCATGCCAGTCACCACCATATGATAGGAATTCGCTACCATTTGGAAGTGTTTTGTAAATAGCTTGGTCAATGAAGTCCCAAATAAATCCACCTTGGTATTCTGGATATTTCTCTAAGTCAGTGTAGAGTTGCAATCCACCACCAGAGTTACCCATTGTGTGCATGTATTCACATGAAATATAAGGTTTTTGAGGTTTGTTAGTTAGGTTACCTGAAGCAAAGTGTTTATCACTAACGCTTGAAAGATCAACTAGTTTACCAGTTGTGAGGTATTCTTCGATATCAGCTGGTTTCGCATACATACGACTTTCGATGTCTGTAATGTAATCAAACTCACGACACCATGCAACACCTTCATAGTGAACTGGACGAGTATTGTCAACACTACGGAAGTAATCAGCCATGTCAGCAATATCTTTACCAGCATATGATTCATTACCACAAGACCAAATGATAACACTAGCGTGGTTCTTATCGCGTTGGAACATGTTATTGGCACGATCCAAACAAGCAGGCAACCATTCTGGTTCACTAGCTGGGATATTCCATGAAGGTTCGCATAGACCAAGTTTTTGCCATGTACCGTGTGTTTCAAGGTTGGCTTCATCGATAACATAAAGTCCATATTCATCACACAATTCATACCAACGTGTTTGGTTAGGATAGTGTGAAGTACGAACAGCATTGATGTTATGTTGTTTCATCACTTTGATATCCCAAAGCATATCTTCTTCAGTGATACAACGTCCTGTTCTAGCGTTAAATTCGTGTCTGTTAACCCCTTTAAAGACAATTCTCTTACCATTCAAAAGCATAAGTTTATCTTTAATTTCAAAGCGTCTAAATCCAACTTTAACTGGAACGACTTCAACAACTTGGTCATCATCCAAAACATGAAGGATCAAATCGTAAAGTTTAGGACTTTCAGCACTCCAAGGTTTGATTTTAAGATTTTCAAGACTTACAGATAGTTCACCGTCACCATTAACAGATGCATCACCTTCTGTAACGATGCCTTCATAATCTGAAAGAACATATTTAATCTTCTTGTCTTCATAATCACCAACAGTCTTCAAATCAATATCCAATTGACCTGCTTTTGTTTGGTAATCATAATCTCCCTTAACAAAGAGATCTTGAACGTGAACTTTTGGAATAGCATACAAGTAAACATCTCTAAAAATACCGTAAAGTCTCCAGAAGTCTTGGTCTTCCAACCAGCTTGCTGTAGAGTAACGATAAACAGCTACCGCCAACTTGTTATCACCTTCAACAAGGTAATCACTAATTTCAAATTCACTAGGTGTAAATGAATCTTCACTGTATCCTACGAAGTTACCATTGACCCATACAAAGATGGAAGTAGCAACCCCTTGGAATGAGATAAATACTTTTTTATCTTTTAATGCATCATTCAAGGTAAAATGTTTAACGTATGATGCAACAGCATTTGATTCTTGAGGAACTTGAGGTGGACGAAGGAATTCTTTACCATCCCAAGGATATTGGGTATTCACATATTGTGGAGAACCAAAACCTTGAAGCTCTAAATGACCTGGTACATTGATGAAATTCAAATCAGTTTCATCAAATTCTGTTTTATAAAAGTCTTTTAAAACCTGATTTGTATTCTGAGCATAGTGAATTTTCCATTTTCCATTAAGAGATTGTCTTAACTTCATCTCCCCTTCAGAAAATTCTTCAAGAGATTCAAAATACTTATGATCTGAGTGAGCATCAACAGTATTAACGCTAACAATCTTTGGATCGTTTAAATAAGTTTGAATTTTTTCAGTCATGTTCATAGATTATTCTCCTTTTTTGAAGGTAATAACTTCAGACAAAGCTTCTACCTTTTCTCCAACTTTTTGTTCAAGATGGAAAGCACTGAATTTTTCTGAATTAGTTACAGTGACAAGTACTGTGTCATCAAGACCATTTTTCTCAATAATTGGTGACCAGAACTCAAGAAGTTTTTGTCCAACTTCAACACGATCACCTTGTTCTACGTAACTAATGAATCCTTCACCATTAAGTTTAACTGTTCCGATGCCAACGTGGATAAGAACAATGACACCATCTTCACTTTCAATACCAACTGCATGGCGAGTAGGAAGAATTTGACGAATGGTACCACTAATTGGTGCAAAGACAGCTCCATCAGTAGGTTTAATGGCGAAACCTTTACCCATGCTACCTGAAGCAAAGTGTTCATCATTAACACTTGAGAGATCAACCAAATAACCAGTTGTAGGGGTTACAAGAGATACGACGTTAGCTTTAACTTCATTTTCAGAAGTTGCTACGCTAAAGCGATGTTCCAATTCTTCAACAATTTTAGCGTGACGTGCTTCAGTCAAAGTGATTTTACGAGCAATAATGAAGGCACCGATAAGCATTGCTGCTGCTGGGAAACCAAACATGCTAAGCTTAAAAATAGACTGTTGATGTGTTGTAATTGTTGATGCTGAGGCACCTGTTGTCATACCGGCAGCTACGGCAATTGTAGAAACAAGCCAGTTTGACATCGCACCACCAAGTTTATCAACAAGTGGACGAACTGACAAAGTAAGTGATTCATCACGGTGTCCCAATTTCCATTGACCATATTCTACTGAGTCAGAGATAATCATAAGGATAACAAGGAACACAAGAGGTTGTGGAATGAAGAAGAGTTCAGCTGCAGTCAAGATCATTGGAAGTGAAGTACCTGCAATACTAAAGATTCCGATACCACCGAGCATTACTGCAATACATCCATAGAACAAACGTTTACGGTTGAATTTACCAGCAAGACTAGGGAACAGTGAAACTGAAACCAAACCAACAACTGTATTCAATCCGTAAAGGATTGAGTATTTCCCTGAATCACCAAGGATAAATGTGAAGTAATAAAGTTGAAGAGCATTAAGTGTATTAATACCAAGACCATAGAACCAATATCCGAGAGACAGCCACATCAATTGGTCGTTTTTACCAAGAACTTTAAAGACTTGTTTAAGGCTAGTTTTTTCATTGTTATCACGAAGTTTTGACTCAACTTCACGTGTACCAATACCAACAGCAATTGATGTAATCACACCAATGAGTGCAACGATAAATGCAAACCAGAACCATCCAGATTTATCTCCAGAGCCACTACTGTTCGTCATAGAGAAGAACAAAACGATTGGCATGATGGCAACACCTACAATATTGGCACCAATCGTAGAACCAATACGGGCAAAAGTTGCCATTTTTTCACGTTCGTGACTATCAAGAGACAAGGCAGGAATCATTGACCAGAAACCGATATCTTTAATCGAGTAGAAGACATCCATTATAAGGTAGATAATTCCAAAAAGTACAAGGTACAAGAAAGGATTTGTTTTATTCAAACCACCTAAATCGGTGAAGAGAAGCAACAAGGTGATAGAACTGATGATACCACCACCAACTACCCATGGTTTGAATTTACCATACTTAGTATTAGTGTTATCAATCATATTACCGATCAATGGATCGATAAATACTTCCAAGATACGCAAAATAGAGATAATGTTAGTGATTAATAGTACGTAGTGACTATTTTGCTTTGGATCACCTGTGTTAAACAAGTGAGTTGTCACAAACATGATAAAGTATGTTGACAAGGTTGCATAGAAGACGTCGTTACCAAAAGCACCAGCTGCGTAGGATAAACGAGACTTCATCTGACCTTTAGATTTTTCCATTTCGGAAACCTCCTATTATTTGAATACGTTTACATTATATGAAAATTGGTTTATGCAGTCAATAATTTCAGTGTTTTTTACTAAAATTTTACTAATACATGGTTATCTTGATGAATTAAAGTATTGGAAGCCAATTTCATAGTTTACACTATGACCTTTATCTAAGATAATATCTCCAAAACCTTTGTGATTAACGGCATCTGGAAGGGTTTGAGCTTCCATAGCAATAGCTTCACGCCTTTTTGCCATTTTGCCTTTATCTCTTGCAAAGTAAATATTATCTTCGATATCATCCATCGTAAAAATGACTAAACCATTTCTGTTTGAGAAGATTTCAATACCATCTCCACTTTCTTTGTCATGCAAAATAGCTACTTCTTTCACATGATCACAAGTTCCCCCTCCAACTACAAAGGCATCATCAAAACCATTATTTGCTTCAATTCGAGGTAGCAAGTCAGTTGTCTTTCTAAAATCATAATTCGTTTCATCTACATTAATTTTTTGTCCTGTTGGAATTAACTCAGAATCCAACTCTAAACGATAGTCTGAATAGATTTGTAACTCATGACTTGATAAATCCTGTTTGTCGCTAAGATTAAAGTAAACATGGTTTGTCGGATTAAAAATTGTTGACTCTGTAACATCGAAGGCTTCAAAGAGTATTGTTAAGCGGTTATTATTGTTAAGTCTATAACTAATAGAGACTGTCACATCACCAGGAAAGCCATCTACACTTGAATAAAGTCTTCTAATAAATTTTGTCTCAACATATTCATCATTCAGGTTTGTGACATAGTTCCAATTTTGGACCTGCATTCCTTTTGGACCGCCATGTAAGCAGTTTTCTCCCTCATTCTTAGGAAGGCTATAAAGAACCATATTATGAGTATACGAAGCTTTCCCAATTCTTCCAGCAACCCTACCAATGGACTGGCAGGCACATAAATTATTCTTATAGTAATCCTCGAAATCACTGAAACCAAGTACTATATTTTTAAGAGCACCAGTTTCCGTTGGAACCAAAAACTCCTGAAGTGTAGCACCTGTTGTGAGTGTGGAAATGACAACACCATTATTATTTTCCATTGAAATTTTACTGACATCGCCTGAATCAACTTTTCCAATAATTTCGCAGCTTATTTTCATATTATTTCCTCAAAAAACAAAGAGTACAACAATTATATATACTCTTTGTTTTTTTGTTTATTATTTTAATTATCCTCGATCATCGTACCCTTTTGGATGGCTAGAATGCCATGCCCAAGCACTTGCGATGATTTTTTCGATGTTATCAAATTGTGGTTTCCATCCAAGAACTGTACGTGCTTTTTCAGATGAAGCAATCAATATATCAGGATCACCAGGACGACGATCAGCTTTTTCAGCTGGAATCTCTTTACCAGTTACCTTACGAGCTGCTTCAAGAATTTGAAGGTTTGAGAAACCTGTTGATGAACCTAAGTTAAAGGCTGTAGATTCATTACCTTTACGAAGATATTCAACAGCAAGGAGGTGAGCGTCCGCCAAGTCGAATGGATGCACATAGTCACGAACGTTAGTCCCGTCTGGAGTATTGTAGTCATCCCCAAAGATCATGATTTTTTCACGAACACCTTGAGCTACTTGAAGAATAATCGGTAGAAGGTGAGTTTCTGGACCGTGGTCCTCACCAATCGAACCATCAGGTTTGGCACCCGCCACATTAAAGTAACGAAGAGGGACATACTTGATGCCGTAAGCTTGGTCTGACCACTTCATAATGGTTTCCATCATCAACTTACTTTCACCATATGGGTTGATAGGATTTTGTGGTGTTGTTTCAAGAATTGGAATTTCTTCTGGAATTCCGTAAGTTGCTGCTGTTGATGAGAAGACAATGTATTTAACACCACATTCGTTCATAACCTCAAGCAATTTAACCATTCCAGCTGTGTTGTTATCAAAATATTTGAGTGGTTTTTCCATTGATTCACCAACCAAAGAATAGGCCGCAAAGTGAATAACAGCATCAACATCAGGGTTTTCTTTGAAGACCTTTCTCATAAAATCCTGATCAGAAAGATCGCCTTGATAAAAAATAGCATCTGGATGTACGGCAGCACGGTGACCTGTTACCAAACTATCTACTACTACTACTTTTTCTTGACCTTTTTCAACTAAGCGATCAACCATGTGAGAACCGATATAACCAGCTCCACCTAATACTAAAATTGCCATTTTTTATCTCCTTTCTTCAGAAAAAACAATTAATCAGCTAAATTTACAAAATCTACAAATGCTTTAAACTGATCCAAGCCTTCACTATTAGTCTTATAAACACCTGCATCTTCTAGTACACGAGCAAAGATATCTGCAACAGATTGTCGAACAACTTCTGTCACTTCCTCAGCCGTAATATTCGGATTTTGAGCTTTGAGTTCATCTGCCCATTCTTGGTGAATTGGAGCAACTTGGTTACCTTGACCTAATAGATAATCTTCAACATCTTTAAGTTCTGTTTTCAAACGAGGTGGAAGAATGGCCAATCCCATAACTTCAATCAAACCAATATTTTCTTTCTTAATATGTTGAACATCTTTATGTGGGTGATAGATACCGTCTGGATATTCTTCAGAAGTTTGATTGTCACGAAGAACCAAATCCAATTCAAATTTGCCGTCTTTTCTACGAGCAATTGGAGTAATGGTGTGGTGAGGTTGTCCATCAGACTCAGCCAAGACCCCAGCTTTTTCGTCTGAATAACCACGCCAGCAATTTAGGATTTTAGTTGCAAGAGCGATAAGTCTTCCCTTGTCTTCACTTCTTAGACGAAGAACAGACATAGGCCAATTAACGATGCCAGCCTCAACATCAGAGTAACCATCAAAGCTAACTTTTTCTTTAATGCCTGCTACTTCCATTGGGAAGGTATGGCGACCACCTTGATAGTGTTCATGTGTAAGAATTGAACCACCTACAATTGGAAGATCGGCATTTGAACCTGCGAAGTAACCAGGGAATGCTTCAACAATTGTTAGGAGACGGCCAAACGTCAATGGACTGATGTGCATTGGTTCGTGCTTACCATAAAAGAAGATAGAATGTTCGTTAAAGTAGGCATAAGGCGAGTATTGGAAGCCCCACTCCTTGTCTTCCATTTGGAAACGAACAACACGGTGATTGCTGCGGGCTGGGTGATTAATGCGACCCAAATAACCTTCATTTTCCATACAAAGTTGGCATTTTGGATAATCAGAAGCTACCGCATTTTTAGCTGCAGCGATGGCTTTGGGATCTTTTTCAGGTTTTGAAAGGTTAATCGTAATTTCCAAGTCACCGTATTTAGTTGGTGCTTTATAAGCAATATTTTGTGCAATGGCTTTGACTTTCACATAATCATTTCGTTTACTTTGTGCATAAAAGTCAGCAATTGCTTGCTCTGGGTTAGATTTATAAGTATCCCAGAAGTTACGATTGACAACGCTCGGTCTTGGTGTAATTAAGTCCATGAGTTGAGCACCGATGATATCTTGTTCTTCGTTAAGTTCACCTACGGAACCAGCTTTAACACCTGCTTGAAGCAACTGGTCTTTAAGGTCAATCAATTCAGAGCTATCTGTTTCAACATCAGCAACTCCTTCTCCAACCAAAGTAAAAACTTTGTTTGTCAAATAGATACGGTCCAATTCCTCATAATCACTATTTTCAATAACCTGAGTTACAAAAGTGTTTACTAAATTTTCAGCCATAATCTCTACTTCTTTCTCATTAATCAAGTACTCGTGAACCACCAGTTACTTCGGCAATATAGAAGCTTGGTGCATAACCAACGACTTCTTCATAGCGTTGACCAACTGCTTTTTTGAAGTCTTCAACTTTGTCTTTGTTTACAAGTGCAATGGCACATCCACCGAAACCAGCTCCTGTCATGCGGGCTCCTAATACTCCTTCTTGTTCCCAAGCTGTGTGTGCCAAAGTATCAAGTTCAAGACCTGTAACTTCGTAATCATATTCCAATGACACATGAGAAGCATTCATAAGGCGTCCAAAGCCTTCCAAATCTCCTGCTTCAAGAGCTTTACGAGCTTGAAGTGTACGTTGATTTTCAAGAACTACATGGCGTGCACGTTTGATACGGTTTTCATCTTTAATCAAATAGCTGTATGCGTCAAATGTCAAGAAGTCTAATTCACCGAGAGTTTGGATATCCAATTTTTCTTGTAGTTCAGATACTGCTGTTTCACATTCAGCACGACGTTCATTGTATTTAGAATCAGCCAATTCACGACGTTTGTTAGTGTTCATGATGACTACGACATTATCCTTGAGGTCAAGGGGTACCAAGTCATACTTTAGAGTATTTGTGTCCAAGTAAATCGCACATTGATCAGCTCCCATACCAATAGCGAATTGGTCCATGATACCAGAGTTAACGCCAATAAAGTCATTTTCCGTTTGTTTTCCGATTTTAACCAAGTCCAGGCGTTCCAATTTAATGTCATAAAGTTTTTCAACAATAACACCAATCAATAATTCCAAAGATGATGATGATGACAAGCCTGATCCGTTTGGAATGTTACCATAGATGTAAATATCCATACCTGAATCAATCGTATGCCCAGCTTCTTGCAAGAAATGAAGAACACCTTTTGGATAGTTTGTCCAGTTGTGTTCTTTTTCAAAACGAAGATTTTCAAGTGGCACTTCGATGATTCCCTTCTCTTCAAAGTTAGCTGAGAAGAAACGCAAAACTTTGTCATCACGTTTGCGGGCCGCTCCGTAAGTACCTAGGGTAATAGCTACCGGAAGGACGTTACCTCCATTGTAGTCCGTATGCTCACCAATCAAATTAATACGACCTGGTGAAAAGAAAGTATGATCTGCTTCTACACCAAAAACTTCTTTAAACTTTTCTCTTAACTGTGATGTATTCATAGGATGTATCTCACTTATTCTTTTTGTTTATACTGAAATCGTAACCCCTTTCACATGGAAAATCAATATTTTTACTATTTTTTTAGTAAAATATAGGTAAAAAAATAAAAGTTATGTTATACTGAAATATGAGGAGGATACTATGGCTACATTAGCAGATATCGCAAAATTAGCAGGTGTATCTATTTCAACTGTTTCACGTGTTCTTAATAAAGATGAAACTCTTTCCGTAACAGAGGATACTAGACATCGGATATTAACTATCGCTGATGAAATCGGATATACTAAATACAAAACAATTAATAATTCAAAAAAAGAAAAGTATCAAGTGGCAATTATTCAATGGGTTAGTGAAGAACACGAGTTAGATGACATCTACTATTATAATATTAGACTTGGTATTGAAAAAAGAGCCTATGAACTAGACTACGAGATGCTTCACTTTTTCAACGACATTCCTTCAAGTCTAGGAGAGGAGGTCGTTGGTGTACTCTGTATCGGAAAATTTAGTCGTGAACAAATTGCGAAACTAGAAAGACTAAAAAAGACTCTGGTCTTTGTTGATAGTGATACTCTTAATCAAGGACATCCATGTGTTACTACTGATTTTGAAAACTCCGTACAATCGGCACTCTGTTATCTTAAAGAACAAGGTTGTAATAATATAGGCCTACTCATTGGGCAAGAAAAAACAACAGATGCAACTGAAATCATCTCTGATCCTCGTTTACGTTCTTATCGGAACTACTGTATGGAAAAGGGAATCTATGACCCTCTTTTTATTCTGACTGGTGACTTCACTGTCCAATCTGGCTATGAACTTCTTGATTCTAAGATTAAGAGTGGAGCTACTTTACCTGATGCTTACTTTGCGGCTAGTGATAGTCTAGCTATTGGTGCACTCAGAGCACTTCAGGAAAATGGTATCAAGGTCCCTGACGACATTCAAATTATCTCTTTTAACGATACAACTCTAGCTAAACAAGTGTATCCTCCACTTTCTAGTGTCACTGTCTATACAGAAGAAATGGGACGAACAGCTATGGATATTCTCAATAAACAATTATTAGCACCTCGAAAAATACCAACACTTACTAAACTAGGAACAAAATTAACATTAAGAAACAGTACAAAATAGGTAAATCATATCTTCACTATTTTCTACGGTTTTGAGATCATAATTACAATATTCAGATAAATGATACCTTTTACTCCAATGTCTAGTTTTTTAGAGATAATGATTTGAACCATAAACCTGAATAGGAAAATAACATACATAAATTGATTTAAACTAGAGATTTTCATAGAATAACAAATACTAAGGAAATACTATACCTGCTCAATCTCTTTTTAAAGCACTTTAAAAGACAGTACTAATTTAAACAACAATAATCCGTCTTACTTCATCAAGAGTGAGATGGATTATTTTTTCACCATTAAAAAGTTTGAAAAGCGGCTCAATTATCTACTCACCCCAAATAGATTGAATCCCATAGTCAAACTAAGGAAATTCACTATTTTTGAACTAAAGTTCAGTGTAAAAAGCGTACGCAAAACCACCACCTTACTGTACTGACCCAAAAAAATTAGACAATCAATTTAAGTAAAGGATTTAGTTCAGTATTGCACAGGACTGAGTCCTTTTAGTTTTACCTTAATGCATTTGTTGTTGTAATAATTAATATAGTCTAAAATAGCTTGTTCCAATTTCTCAAGTACCTATAACGTCTTCTCATAACCATAAAATATCTCAGACTTAAGAATTTCAAAGAAGGATTCCATCATGCCATTGTCTGGACGATTCCCCTTACTTGTCATGGACGGTTGGATTCCTTTCTCTTCTAAAAATCGATGATAATACTGATGTTGATATTGCCATTCCTGGTCACTATGGAGAAAGATTATAAGCAATAAGTTCACTATTGAAACCATTTAAAACGAGTAATAAATAGAGTTTTTGGCTGCTTGTTGGAATGGCAAATCTGTATAGCGCTTTTCCATTGTTTTAGATGCTTCGAACTGGCGTTGAATGAGATTCTCTGCTTTCTTGCCAACCTCTCCTTGATATGAAGAATACTTGCGTCTACGACGAATTAGAGCGGTTAGACCAAGAACTCTCATCAGACGTTAGACCTTCTTATGGTTCACTACGAAACCACGATTCCTTAATTCATATATTTGAATTTTATCTTCATAACTCAATTTCATAATAAAAGCACCCCAAAAGTTAGACCTTCTCTGTCTAACTTTTTGGGGTGCAATTCATTTTCGCCAAAGGGAATTCTTTCATCTATTATTTGAAAATAGAACTTGTGAAACTATCTGTCTCTTGTAGGAGTTTCTTATAGACAGCTTCTTTGAGTTTCGTCGTATGACTTGTTGACAAAGATTTATTCCCCTTATTATCTGTTTTAATAGTTGCAGCATCTTTTGCTACTGCAGCTTTAAACAAGGCTAATAAACCATCATAAGAGCTTATTGTTGTACCGTCAATTGCAACTGTCGTCAAACCATGTGATGATTTGTCTTTCACTTCTTTGAAATAGGCCTTCTTGAAGTCTTCTAGTAAGTTGAACTGACCTTCAGAAATCTTGCTAATGATAAAGTCGTCTCCAAGGGTGTCCTTACCAGCCGCTTTTGCTTCTTTTTTATACTTGTTAGTTGCATAACCTAGGAAGCCTTTTTCATAGCCATAGTAACCCCAGAGTCTGGAGGTGTTATGCTTGAAGGACATATCTCCTGGAGATCCCTCACTGGTATTACCACCATAAATAGCAGACATCATAGGGACATTGACATAGGCAGAAGAGAAATCATCTGGTTTATAGACACCATTCCCAGGACCACGATTGGTCATAAAGTTATTATCTACAAGGTCATCAATAGAAGTCAAGTTAATAGCCTTTTCACTATCACTTAGAGAACGAACCTGGTCGTATTGATTTTTACTGTTACCTCGTAACTGTTTATCTACCTTCTTGAAGCATGCGTTATTGAGGTCCTGATTTCCTTGATTGAGGACTGCTTCCCCTTCAAGTGAGTCAAGAAGCATGAGGGTGTCGTTGTAACCCTTCATGTAACGGTCGATGGCTTCACGTGAGTTCAACTTGTTTGGATTAGTGTTGTACCACTGATTACCGTCGTTTTCTCTTTCAAAGGCCATGTTCAGTCCTAAGGCACCGTATCCACCTTGATGCCCCTGAGTAGCTGGTGATTGAAGAAGACCTTGGGCATAAGCTTCAACGTCTGTTCCTTCACGACGACCATAATCTCCAAAGTAGGCAATACGGTCATTGAGGTGGGGAGTTTCATGCGTGAAGGCCGAAGCACCGTACTCACTAATCATGTTAGACATGACGTAAGTAACCTTGGCACGATTATCATATGGATTGTCATAGATAGCAGCATAGGCACCAGCCATGGCTCCATTGTCTCCATAGTACGCACCAACTGGACCATAGATTTCACGAATTGGCGCATAGACTTCCGTACTGTTCTTGAATTGGCCGTAACGCTCTGGCCAACCTGGCCAACCATGACCCCAGACATAGAAACCTTCCCAGACAGGATTGACAATATCTTTGAACAACCTGTTTTTAACTTTGTCTGTAGCCAATCTATAACAGAAATCAAGGTAGTTTGATTTGACGTTGGGCAGCTAAATCAATCTCAGATTTTAATTTTTCAAGAGTCGTATTGTACTTGTTATCTGTTCCATAAGACATGGTGTCATAGGTTGAAATCAAGAACATCTCTGTCTTATCAAGATTCAATAATGGTAGAATCATTTTTCTGTGTAAACCACGTGTTAAGTTATCTTAAGCACGATACTTGTGCTCGCCAACACCTTCATTTTGAGACGCCTTTTCTACAAGGTAGACCTTATCCTTAGTGGCATCGATAAACCAATCATTCATATTGTCGATAGTCGTAAAAAGTTTTCGATTGTAGTTGAGGAAGTCGTTTAAATCCCCAGATTTAGTATATTTCGCTAGAACTTCACCGAAAGAATCATATGTTCTTGAGCCACTGATATTATTTTCCTTAGAGCCAATTTCAATTAATATGATGTAATTTTAACAATATCTGTTATACTATCTTTAGTTAAGTTTCTTCACTTATGGAGATAGAAGGTTTCATATTTGAGAACAGAATAGAATCATTCGATACAGGCTAGATTAGTTTCTACTGAATATGCTTTTTTTGACCATAACAAAACACTCCTGTTTCTAGTTTACCAGAATTCAACAAGAGTGTTTTCTTGTGTCTCATTTTATAGGTGCAGTGCCTTCAATCGCTGGCCTATCTGGTGGCCAAAAAGGAAAACTACTCCTACTGCACATCGTCATAGAAAGCCCTCAACTCTTGATCTTAGATGAACCAACCAGAAATTTTTCACCCACCTCACAACCCCAAGTCCGACAGCTCTTCGAGAACTATCCAGGTGCACTTCTTACAGTATTACATGATGTCAACTACCTCAGACAAGTTTGTCAAAAAATATATCGCCTGGACGCACACGGTTTAGAAGAAGTTGAGATTTAAGAGATCAAATCTATCGTTTTTACAAGAGAAAACTCAAAAGAAACCTTTTACATATTAATCAATTTCAAGACCGCCAGTATAAAGTCGGTAGTAGGTACCACCTTGTTCCATAAGGGTATCATGGTCACCACGTTCAATGATACGCCCATGATCCATAACCAGGATAACGTCAGAGTTAACAATGGTTGAAAGACGGTGGGCGATAACGAATACCGTACGTCCTTCCATAAGCCGGCCCATCCCCTCTTGTACCATCTTTTCAGTACGAGAGTCAATCGAAGAAGTCGCTTCATCAAGGATGAGAACCGGTGCATTGGCAAGGGCAGCACGCGCAATGGCAATCAGCTGACGTTGTCCATTAGACAAGCCTGCGCCATCATCTGTAAGAACAGTGTCGTAATCATTGTCCAAATGTTGCACAAAAGAATCCACGTTAGCAATACGAGCAGCTTCAAGAATTTCCTCGCGAGTCGCATCCGCACGGCCGTAGGCAATATTTTCAGCGATAGTCCCTGTGAAGAGATGCGTATCTTGAAGTACGATACCAAGTGATCGACGAAGAGAATCTTTTTCAATCAGTTTCACATCGATGCCATCATAAGTAATCACACCAGATTGGATGTCGTAGAAACGATTAATCAAGGTAGATTCTTGGCAAATCCAGCAGAGGCAAAGGCTGCATAGTGTGCCGACTGCATACCACAGAAAAGCGACAGGAAGGCGCAGACCAACATGAGGCCACCATAGAGCCAAATGTTAGACATGTTAGATTGCTGGACACCTTTGTCCAAAAGATTAGCCATGACAAAGGGAATGGAAATCTCAAACATAACTTCTAGCGTCATGAAGAGGGACGCTAGAATTGAGGGTTTCTTGTATTCCTTTATCTGGGCGATCAGGGTTTGAAACATAATTACTTCCGTTTTTATTCTTTTTTCTTTTGATATTTTTCTTAAGTGGCTTCGGACGCTAGCAGCTTCCGTCGAAATCTCATAGCTAAGTTTTGATCCTCAGTCTCAAAACTTCCGTGTTATAGAAGTCTTTTGACTTCTATAACTACTACCACGGTGAAAAATATCGCCTACTCTGTGCAGAACGTGTTTCATTCAGTGATAGATAAAGCGAGTTCTCCAAGTCATCACAGTGAAAGTATCACTGGGCGAACAGGGTGACTTATGAGATTATTACTTTGTTCTCAACAAGACCTAGACTATTGGTTAACTACTGCCACTATGAAAAAAAATGTCTGCTCTATTCAAAGGAAACATTTAAAATATCCAGCTAAATGCTCATATTTTATCTATAAAAGAACGGTTATACCCTTTTGAAGGCATACAAAAGTCCCTGAGGGCATTACCCTAGGGATTCTTTCGTTCTCATATATACTTCACTGTATAGGCTAATTTGATTTAAATTGCAAGTAAAATTTTATGTAACTGAGAATTGTTCTAATTTCCGAATATTTTGATTGAAATCTGTTCATTTTTCACAAACTCATTCAAAATATTCGGAAATTCCTCTTAACCGTAGCAGAAATTTGTTTTCTGTTCCTATTTATAATAGACTATCACTAACATTAGATGAAAAGGTGATTCTATGACATTAAACCAACTTCTTCAAAAACTGGAAGCTACCAGCCCTATTCTCCAAGCTAATTTTGGAATCGAGCGCGAGAGTCTACGTGTCGATAGGCAAGGACAACTGGTGCATACACCTCACCCATCCTGTCTAGGAGCTCGTAGTTTCCACCCCTATATTCAGACTGATTTTTGCGAGTTTCAGATGGAACTCATCACACCAGTTGCCAAATCTACTACTGAGGCTCGCCGATTTCTGGGAGCTATTACTGATGTAGCAGGCCGCTCTATTGCTACAGACGAGGTTCTCTGGCCTTTGTCCATGCCACCTCGTCTAAAGGCAGAGGAGATTCAAGTTGCTCAACTGGAAAATGACTTCGAACGCCATTATCGTAACTATTTGGCTGAAAAATACGGAACTAAACTACAAGCTATCTCAGGTATCCACTATAATATGGAACTGGGTAAAGATTTAGTTGAGGCCTTGTTTCAAGAAAGTGATCAGACCGATATGATTGCCTTCAAAAACGCCCTCTATCTTAAGCTGGCTCAGAACTACTTGCGCTACCGTTGGGTGATTACCTATCTCTTTGGGGCCTCACCCATCGCCGAACAAGGTTTCTTTGACCAGGAAGTTCCAGAACCTGTGCGTTCCTTCCGTAACAGTGACCACGGCTATGTCAATAAGGAAGAGATTCAAGTATCCTTTGTAAGTCTAGAAGATTATGTCTCAGCCATTGAAACCTATATCGAACAAGGAGATTTGATTGCAGAGAAAGAATTTTACTCAGCTGTTCGTTTCCGTGGACAAAAGGTTAATCGTTCCTTCCTTGACAAGGGAATCACCTACCTAGAGTTCCGTAATTTCGACCTTAATCCTTTTGAGCGTATCGGTATTAGTCAGACTACTATGGACACTGTGCACTTACTCATTTTAGCCTTCCTTTGGCTTGATAGCCCTGAAAATGTCGACCAAGCTCTTGCACAAGGCCACGCGCTAAATGAGAAAATTGCCCTCTCTCATCCTCTAAAACCTCTACCTTCGGAGGCTAAAACTCAGGACATTGTAACTGCCCTAGACCAACTGGTGCAACACTTTGGACTTGGTGACTATCATCAAGATCTGGTTAAACAAGTTAAGGCAGCCTTTGCGGATCCAAATCAAACGCTCTCTGCCCAGCTCTTACCCTATATCAAAGACAAATCTCTAGCCGAATTTGCTTTAAACAAGGCTCTTGCCTATCATGATTACGACTGGACTGCCCACTATGCTCTCAAGGGCTATGAAGAGATGGAACTCTCCACCCAGATGTTGCTCTTTGATGCCATCCAAAAGGGGATTCACTTTGAAATATTGGATGAGCAAGATCAATTCCTAAAACTTTGGCACCAAGACCATGTTGAATACGTCAAAAACGGTAACATGACCTCAAAAGACAACTACGTGGTTCCCCTTGCTATGGCTAATAAGACCGTAACCAAGAAGATTCTAGCAGATGCTGGCTTTCCAGTTCCTTCAGGAGACGAATTTACCAGTCTTGAGGAAGGACTTGCCTACTACCCTCTTATCAAGGATAAGCAAATTGTTGTCAAACCCAAGTCAACTAACTTTGGTCTGGGAATTTCCATTTTCCAAGAACCTGCCAGTCTTGACAACTATCAAAAAGCCCTTGAAATTGCTTTCGCAGAAGATACCTCTGTCCTTGTTGAAGAATTTATTCCAGGAACCGAATACCGTTTCTTCATCTTGGATGGGCGTTGTGAGGCTGTGCTTCTGCGTGTCGCTGCCAATGTTATTGGTGATGGCAAACACACCATTCGTGAACTAGTCGCTCAGAAAAATGCTAATCCATTGCGTGGCCGTGATCACCGGTCACCTCTGGAAATCATTGAGCTAGGAGACATCGAACAACTAATGTTAGCTCAACAGGGTTATACACCTGATGATATTCTCCCAGAAGGAAAAAAGGTCAATCTGCGTCGTAATTCCAACATCTCTACAGGTGGTGACTCTATTGATGTCACTGAGACCATGGATTCCTCTTACCAAGAATTAGCCGCAGCCATGGCAACTAGCATGGGCGCCTGGGCTTGCGGGGTTGATCTGATAATTCCAGATGAAACTCAAATTGCCACCAAGGAAAATCCTCATTGCACCTGCATTGAGCTCAACTTTAACCCTTCGATGTATATGCACACCTACTGTGCTGAGGGTCCTGGCCAAGCTATCACTACTAAAATCCTAGATAAACTTTTTCCAGAAATAGTGGCTGGTCAAACTTAATAGCTGTAACTTTAGGAACCTAAAAGCACCTTTATCATGGCTCTATAATTTCTGTAGTGGGTAAAACCACTGTAGAGATTATAGAGCTTTTTGAATGTAGACAATATGACTTTCAAAAACCTTCTAAAAACCCTCTTCTCGAACAAGCGGGAATGCCGACACTACTACGTCTTAAAAAGCGTCGCTTCCAGTGTAAAAATTGTAGGAGAATCACGGTGGCTAAGACATCAATCGTTGAGAAAAACTGCCAAATCTCAAATCTAGTCCGTCAAAAGGTCTCACAACTCCTAACTGAGAAGATGTCACTAACGGATATTGCCAGAAGACTTCGTGTGTCGACATCCACTGTCTATCGTAAGCTTGATCAGTTTTCTTTCAAGGAACATTTTGATAAACTCCCAAGGGTTATGTCCTGGGATGAGTTTGGTTTCAAGAAAGGTGAACTCGCTTTTGTTGAAACCAAACTCATAACTATCCTTGATAATCACCGTCAAACTACTATACGAAACTACTTTTTGAAGTATCCATTGAAAATCCGACAAAAGATAAGGTTTATCACGATGGACATGTCAGGATCTTATATGCTTACTAGACTGTTCGCTTGCGTTCAATTAATTTGGCAATTTTATCAATCAATTCTTTCTTAAGAGTCACCTGATTCCAATCCACCCTATTTACTTCATCAGGGGAATTGTAGCTATTCATAGCACGCTTAACATCTTCTTCTGTGTAATTTCCATCTTCACCTGTTGCAACCATCTTACTACGCTGGAATTCTTGCCCTAATTGCATGAAACACATCCTCTGCATAGTCAGATTAAGAGCATTAGATAAGTATAGTCGTTTTTTAATATCCTCTGGCGAATCATGTGGATGCAGATGATGCATAAGATCATTCAAATTGTAATTGTCATGAGCTTCAATATAGTTGAGTACCTGACCCGGCATGAGGTAGTTTACAAAGCCACGGCTACCAAGTAAACTCTTAGCAATTTTGTCTTCTAAAAGAGCTCCGAACACATAACCATAGCTGATGTGTCCATAGACTTCTGACCCTTTAACGGCATCACGCGCATTGTCATTGAAAAATCCGATTCTAGGCATCAAAGCTGCGTTATCCTTCTTGGCCTTTTGGTCCGCAGGAAGCCCAATCCCCATGTCCCATCCTTCACCGTAAATAAGGATCCTAGTATCTATATCATCCATGGCTGAACGAATGGCATTCATAGTAGCAACGTCATGCAAGCCCATAAGGTCAAAACGGAAACCATCCACTCCAAATTCTTCTGCCCAATAGGTCAAAGAATCAATCATATACTTGCGGTACATTTCTTTCTCACTGGCCATTTCGTTCCCACAACCTGACCCATCTTGGAATGAACCATTGTCATGCATACGGTAATAATAATCTGGTACTGCCATTGGAAAGGCGAACTATATGACGAATAGGTGTGGTTATAAACAACATCCATGATGACCCCAATACCCCGCTTCATGGTAGTCCTGAATCATCTTCTTAAGCTCCTAAATTGGTGATATGGGATTTTTTTGATCAACCGCAAACTGACGATCTGGAACATTGTAATTTTCAGGATCATATCCCTAGTTATAGAGAAGATTACCATTCTTATTATAGGTCTTATGATGATCAAAGATCGGCTGTAACTGGACATAGTTGTAACCCATGCGTTTGATATAATCAAAACAAGTCACATCCCCTTGGGCATTTTTAGTTCCTTTCTGGCAGGCACCCAGATAAGTCCCTCTATATGCCTTCTTAACACCAGATGTTTCTGAGATTGAGAAGTCTCGTAGATGCATCTCACAGATAACAGATGAGCAGGCGTTGGCATTACGCCAGTTAGCCCTCTTATCTTGTAACCTTCTGATACCCCTTAGGAACCAAACGCTCAGGGTTTACCACCAAACTTTTTTTATTATTTAAGCTAAGGGCAATGCTATACGGATCTCTAGTATCTTGATAGAAACTCTTCTCATGGTAGACTCGGAACTGATAGGCTAACCCATCCAAATCTCCAGGGACAGAGACACTCCAAACACCGTGTGTGTTCATCTCGTGACGATCCTTATTTACACTGGTTCCTCGGCTCATCTTAATCACCTTAGATTTTTTACTACCTTTTTTAAAAAGTAGTAGCTGCACACGCCGATCTAGTGGCTCCCAAAGGCGAAACTCTGTTGAACCTTTTTCATACTTATGTCCTAACCAACCTTGAAATCCCCACTTCTGATCAAATTCCTGTCCACGAAGAGCCATATCAAAGGCATACTGATCACGCCCTTCAAAACTTTGACTCGTCAAAGCAGCCTGTTTAGAATAATAAACAGTCGGGTCTCCTTCAACCACCCAAATAGCATTCGGAGCATTCCCCAAGAAACGTCTGATACGATAATCATGTGTCTTCTTTAACCAATCTTCTGCCTTAATCAAGAGATTGACCGAGTCAATAAAACGATTAGCCGGAAAAGTGAGCTGACCCACCAGTCCAAAATCATCCTCACGAGAAAAATGGTCTTCTTCGCCCAATAACCATCTAGCCACTTCCACATACTATATCTAGAATAGTCGCCATGCATACTATGAAAATGAACGGTTAATAAATTGTCCATTTTAAACTCCTTTAATCTTTATTACTCACTTTTCTTTTATTATAGCAAAAACCGTTCGTTTTATAAGCGTTATCATGAAACAGTTTGATACTTTTTGATTTGTGTTGAACATAAAAAAAGAATGAGAAAATTTGCGCCGAAACAGTTACTCTCTCATCCTTTTATTATATTTAAAACATATGTAAATGGTGGGTAGTACTTTTCCCATCATCACTCTTGAGTCATCAAAACCTTACGTGGCTTAGTGCCTTCAGCAGGTCCAATCACTCCGGCTTCTTCTAGTTCTTCCATCAAGCGAGTAGCACGGTTAAATCCGACCGACAGACGACGCTGAAGCATGGAAGCGCTAGCTTTTTGTGTTTCCAATACCAATGCTTTCGCTTCTTCGAAGAGAGGATCTCCTTCCAAGCTACCACTATTAGTGGATGAACCACTACCAAAATCATTCTCTGAAACTTCACCAGGATCAAAGCTCTCGTCATAATTAGCTGAAGCCTGCCCCTTAATAAAGGTCACAATACGTTCCACGTCATCATCTGAAATGAAGGACCCTTGCAAACGAACAGGATGATTCTCATCAATCGGTTTGAAAAGCATATCCCCGCGTCCAAGTAGTTTTTCTGCCCCATTTTCATCTAAAATGGTACGACTATCTGTTCCAGAAGACACAGCAAAGGCCACACGAGATGGCACATTGGCCTTAATCAAGCCAGAGATAACATCAACTGATGGACGTTGGGTTGCAAGAATCATGTGAATTCCAGCCGCGCGTGCCTTTTGTCCCAGACGGATGATGGCATCTTCCACTTCCTTACTGGCCACCATCATCAAGTCAGCCAACTCATCAACGATAACCACAATCAAAGGCAAGGGAATCTGTTTCTCTTGCGACTTGGCATTCCAGTCCTCAACCTTGGAATTATAGCCTGCGATGTTACGCACGCCAAACTTACTAAAGAGTTCGTAACGATTTTCCATCTCATCAACTACTTTTTGAAGAGCCTTGGCGGCCTTACGTGGATTGGTCACCACAGGAATAAGGAGATGAGGAATATCGTTGTAAACAGAAAGTTCAACCATCTTAGGGTCGACCATGAGGAACTTAACCTGGTCTGGGCGAGCCTTCATCAGAATACTAGAGATGATTCCATTAACCGCAACAGATTTACCAGAACCAGTTGATCCAGCCACTAACAAGTGAGGCATACGACCTAGGTCAAAGCTACGAGCCGAACCATCAACCGCCTTACCAAGAGGAACTTCCAAGAGCTTATTAGGATCCGTCTTAGACTGTTCCCAAAGTTCACGGAAAGAAACTGTTGCTATCTCGGAATTAGGTACTTCGATACCAACCAAAGATTTTCCAGGTATGGGTGCCTCAATACGGACATCTTTTGCAGCAAGAGCCAGAGCCAAGTCATCCGCTAAATTAGAGATACGATTGACTCGGACCCCAACAGCAGGCTTGACCTCATACTTGGTTACAGACGGTCCAATCTCAGCCCGCTCAACCTTGACATCAATGTTGAAACTTTTGAAGGTATCTTCTAAGATTCGGATATTCTTACGAACGATATTTTTCTCTTTAGACTGACTCTTTGGTTTATCAGGTGCAAAGAGATCTATATCAGGAAGTTTATACTGTAGGAGTTCCTTCGGTGTAAAATCAACCTCAACAGGAGCATCATCTCCCTTAACCACCATAGATGGTGGGAATTCTTCGGTTGGCAATTCCTCCGGATAGGGAACATAACTATCTTGGAAATCCTCACGATCCCCTGGAGGCGGATTATCATAGTAATCCTCAGAGGCATAATCACTGATTTCAGGTTCAGGTTCAAAAATCTCGGCTTCTTGTGGTAACTCTTCTGAAGCATCGTCCAAGATTTCACCCGTCTCCTCGTCGACAATCAAATCGGCCAGACGCTCTTTCTCGGCACGTTCTTGCGCTTCACGCTCTTTCTGAGCCTGACGTTCCGCCTTCTTCTCCAGACGTTTGGCCGTTCGTTCCAAATGCTTCTCGGCACCTCTCTGACAGATGCCTTTTGCATAATCCATGATATCTAAAACATCCCAAGGACTAAAAATGAAAGCACCCAATAGAATAATCAAGCCCCCAATCATGAAGCTACCAATATTTGAAAAGAGGAAGGAAATAGGCTTGTACAAGAGTGCACCCAACATACCACCACCCGTAAAACGAGCCACCTGAACACTCACCAAATCTCCAAAAAGCAAATCCTTAGTCCCCAGAAAAATATCCAGCCCATCCATGCGTTCTAGACTAAAGAGATAGGCGTGAAACTCGAGTAGAAGACCTGCAAAGACCATCCAAAATCCAGTCACGTAGTTACTATGTTTCCGTAACCATTTAAAACCAAAGAGATAGATATAGATGGCAAAAATCAAGGGATAAGACATACTCCCCACGAACACTCGAAAGAGATTATATAGTGTAATCCCAAAGAAACCCAATCGAAAAACTGGGAAAATTAAGACAAAGGCAAAAAAGAAGGTCCATAGCATTCGCTTAATCGCCTTCTGTCTGTCTAATTCTGCTTTTGTGAGACGCTTCTTACCACTCTTAGAAGACGCCCCTTTTTTCATTTTTTTCGTTGTAGCCATAAATGTATTATACCATGTTTTTAGACACGAAAAAAGAGAGACGAGTCTCTCTTAAGATTGAAGACAAGGTCATCTTTTGAGACTTTCCTAAGGTAATAGTAGAAAATCTCCCTGTTCGCCCACTTCGAGTGACTTATCTCTTCTTTTTTTAATTATTCTTCAATTAATGATGTTGAGTGAACCGGACGATTCTTACCGTCTGGTTCAATATATTGAATAGCTTGGTTGATAGCAATAGGAGCTTCACCCATACCAACCGCAATCAAATCAATCTTACCGTCATATTCTGCCGCACCACCAATAGCATAGACACCTTCTTGTGAAGTTTCAAACTGAGCATTAACAGTAATACTAGAACGTTTGTAGTCGACATTCCAGTTACGAAGATTCTTGTTATTAGTAGAGAAACCAAAGCTAACAATGAGGGCATCGATTGGCAATTCTACAACTTCATCCGACTTAACTCTCTGAACAGTCAAGCTTTGAGCATGACCATTTTCACCCTTAATTTCGAGGGGGACATAAGGTGTCATCACATTAACTGATGATTGATAAAGAAGCTCCACACTATGCTCATGGGCACGAAAGGTATCACGACGGTGAATCAAGGTCACACTCTCAGCAACACCATCCAAGTGATTGGCCCAGTCAACAGCTGAATCACCGCCACCAGCAATCACAACCTTCTTGCCAGCAAATTGGTCCAGACTATGCACATTATATAACAAGTTATTGTTCGCAAAATCTTCTTCATTGTCCACACCTAAAGGACGTGGAGCAAAAGCACCATTTCCACAAGCAATGACGATAGCCTTGGACAAGTGTTGACCCTTGCTAGTAGCGATTGTGAAGATACCATCTGTTTTTTTAAAAGTTTGAACTTCCTCTTTTAAGTGAATGCTGACACGATCTTCAAAACGCTTAAGCTGGATCAAGAGATTTTCTATCAATTCGGCACCTGTCGTCTGAGGAAAGGCTGGGATATCATAGATTTTCTTTTCTGGGTAGAGAATGGCAGGCTGACCACCAAGCTCTGATAAACTCTCGATAATATTCACAGTCATACCACGTAGGCCGGCATAAAAGGCGGCCCAAAGGCCGACTGGTCCACCACCGATAATAGTAATATCGTATATCTTTTCTTCTGCCATTTTATTTTCCTTCTGATTTTATCTCTTCTAAAATCTGACGTTCTTCGTCTGTAAAATCATAGTTTTCCAAGAGATCAGGTCTACGCTCCCAAGTCTTTCGCAAGCTCTGCTCCATACGCCAACGTCGAATATTAACATGATGGCCCGACAAGAGTACATCTGGCACCTTCATGCCACGAAATTCAGCTGGGCGAGTGTACTGTGGGAACTCCAAAAGACCTGATGAGAAACTATCATCCTTGTGACTGGCTTCCTTGCCTAAAACCTCAGGAATCAAGCGGACAGTGGCATCTACAATAGTCATAGCGGCTAGCTCTCCACCAGTCAAGACAAAGTCTCCTAGTGATATTTCGTCAGTTACTAAAGTTTTGATACGCTCATCATAGCCCTCATAATGGCCACAGATAAAAACTAATTCCTCTTCTTGCGCCAATTCCTCAGCATAGGCCTGATTGAAGGTACGACCTGCAGGATCTAGGAGAATAACGCGAGGCTTAGTCACATTTAATTTATCAAAGGTATCAAAAATTGGCTGAGCACGTAACAACATGCCTTGTCCACCACCATAGGGTTCATCATCTACATGACGTGCCTTCTCCGCATTGTCACGGAAATTGTGATAGTTGATTTCTAGGATGCCCTTGTCCTTTGCCTTACCAACAATGGAGTGTTCCAAAGGAGCAAACATATCTGGAAATAGAGTCAAGATATCAATCTTCATCGTCTAATCCTTCCATGAGCTCAACCTCAATACGACCGGCTGCAACGTCAACATCAAGAACCACTGGTGGAATATATGGCAAGAGCAGGTCTTTTTTCCCTTTACGTTTCACTACCCAAACATCATTAGCACCCGGTTGGAGAATCTCTTTAACCTGACCGATTAGCGTATTACCCTCATAGACATCAAGACCAATGATTTCATGATAGTAAAATTCACCATCATCAAGATCTGTTAGATTTTCCTCAGCAATCTTTAGGCTACAGCCCTTATACTTTTCTACATCATTGATATGGTAAAGACCTTTAAACTTAACGATATCAAAGTTCTTATGCTTACGGTGACTCGCAACCTCAACATCCATGATGTAATTATCTTTGTCATCAAAAAGAGCTAGTACACTCTTCTTCTTAAAACGTTCGTCCGCAAAATCTGTTACAGATAAAACACGAAGTTCACCCTGCAATCCCTGTGTATTTACAATCTTTCCAACGTTATAATATGTCATTCAACTTCCTTATTATTTCTTATTCAAATCAAACCATGAGTCAACAAATTATCAAGTAGCCCATGACGGCTATCTCAAAACGCGCATTTTAAACCAGGTTAGATTTTTATTATTCTTCATTTCAAAGAGATATAAAATGTCTGGCTTAGACCATTCAACCCCTCTATTTTATCAAAAAGGACACAAAAAAACCAGCTTTCTCTAGCTGGAGCTTATAGTCCGTACGGGATTCGAACCCGTGTTACCGCCGTGAAAAGGCGGTGTCTTAACCCCTTGACCAACGGACCATAATCTGTATCTCTACCCTCAGATAGAACTGGGGTAGCTGGATTCGAACCAACGCATGAGGGAGTCAAAGTCCCTTGCCTTACCGCTTGGCTATACCCCAAAAGACTCTTATTATTCTACAGAAAAATCAGGAGGCTGTCAATACCTTTCTTAACTTTTTTTCAAAAAAAACAATCGGCATAACCGATTGCTAGGAGTTAGGAGATTTTATCATATAAGTGACCTTAGATGATGATTCGAGGTTGAAGAAACCTCATATGAAAAAAAGTTTTAGGACAGACTAATTATATATGTTGCTAGAAATAAAGTCAAACACTTTGACTCGTAAAATAAGAGATAATTTGCACAGCCATAATTAACCTTTTCCAACTCCTAAAATAGATTTATTCATCATCCTGTGAAACCAGATGATGTCTAAAGGCATAAACTACAGCCTGAGTACGGTCATCAACATTTAATTTCCCAAGGATATTAGACACATGAGTCTTGACGGTTTTTAAAGAAATAAAAAGTTCGTTAGCAATGGTTTGATTGTCATAGCCTTTAGCTAGGAGGGCTAAGATATCACGTTCGCGCGCGGTCAAGTCATCATGTAAGTTCGGGTGACTATCATGGTATTTAATCTTATTGTCTACCTCAGTTTCGATAGCTTCCTCTCCACGGTAAACCTTACGGATACTATTTAGAATCTCTGCTGCACTGCTCGTTTTAAGCATATAGCCTTTGGCGCCAGCTTCAATGACTGGATAAATTTTTTCATTGTCCAAATAGCTGGTCAAAACTAGAATCTTAGCTTCAGGCCATTCTTTTAGCAATTCCAAAGTCGCCTGAACACCATCTAGCTCAGGCATAACAAGGTCCATAACAACGACATCTGGTCGTAGCTCCAGGGCAAGATCGACACCCTCACGGCCGTTTTCTGCCTCTCCAACCACTTCTACATCTCCTTGGAGATTCAAGAAACTCTTAAGGCCTAAACGAACCATTTCATGATCATCTACCAAAATTACATTAATCTTATTCGACATTGTCTTCTCCTCTTAATATTGGCACACGAACATCAATAGACGTCCCTTTACCTTTAGCTGATAGGAACTGCACAGTTCCCGCCATTTCATCAACACGCTCTTGGATATTTTTTAGTCCATAACTCATCTCGTCAGTCGAGGCATTCAAATCAAAACCAACACCATTATCTAGCATTTTTAACTGAATTTCCTGACTATTTTGATAGAGGTAGACCTCTATTTGGCTGGCCTTGGCGTGCTTAAGGGTATTAGAGATAAACTCTTGGGCAATCCTAAAGAGATTATCTTCAATACGCTTAGGCACTTTCTTAACCATATCCTTATAGACAACACGGATATTGGATTTATCAGTTAATTCTTTAAGAATCATCTGCAAGCCTTCCTGCAAAGTCTTGTTCTCAAGTTCTGTCGGACGAAGGTGCAAAAGCAAGACACGCATATCATTTTGAGCATCAGTCAGCAAGGCCTCGACTGCCTGAATCTGATGATGTAAATCTTCCTTACTTAGCTGGTCCACCATCTGAGAAACACCAGATAGAATCATACTAGCCGCAAAAAGCTCCTGGCTAACGGTATCGTGAAGATCTCGAGCAATGCGACCTCGCTCTTTCTTAATAATATCACGACTTTTCAAAGCCTGAGCATTTTCCGTTTTTTGCAGATCCTTGGTCAATTTACGCATTTTATGAGATAGACGCATCATATTCTTGTCCAACTCACTATCTCCCTGACGTTTGACAGGTTGGTTATTGATAATACGACGCAAGTCTTGATTGACCGAACGCATACTATTATCATTTGCAATGGCCCAAAGAATATACAGCAAAATGAGCAAACTCAGAACCACAAAAAACATGTTAAAAAGGAAGTGAAATACCTGAGAGATACTACCGAAAACCAGTGAAAAGTTGAGGTTAAAGCTATCCATAACCACAAGGGTAACCCCAATTAAAACAACAACTGAATAAGTTAGGATTAAAAATAGGTACTGTTTCTTCATTTACGACGTACCTCCACTGGTCCAGCTCCCACATTGAGAATCAATTTAAGCGTTCGATGGGCATGCTCATACTCTGCCCCCTGCAAGGTCAAGCTTTCGTAACGGAGGTCGTATTCATCTTCATCAAAGAAGGTCACAGAGCTATAGATAGCTGATATATTCAACTTAACGGAAATATCAATTGGTACCAAGATTGTCGTTGGTCCATAAAGTTTCTGTAAAATGACGACATTTTCTCGACCTGAAACGATAACCTGGGTCAAATCAATCACATCTGTCCCAAAGAAACGGATAATATTAATATCATCAAAGTCATAGCGATCACTGACAGGTTCCATATGAGTTCCAATCCACTGATTTCGCACAGCCTGTGGATTCAAGTCATCTTCCTTAAATTGAATGAGAGCGTAACGATTCTTTTTCTTGACCTGTGAAAAATGGTTAATCATGACATAGGCCACACCCACTAAGATAGCAAGAACCACATAGATATTCCACATGGAAACCAAAAAAAGTGAAATCAAGCAGATCGTCAAGACAAAGTCGCTCTTGGACTCCTTGTTAAAAAAGCGAACGGCCAACAAGGTTAAAACCAGTATGAAAATAAAACGGATAATATCATTATTAAAGATGGTGATTAAGCCTAGAGTTAAAAGAAGAGCCTCCACCACTAAGAAAAAATTAAATTTGGTCATAAGGACCTCTCAAATAAAAGTATACAGGGTTCATTCTATCAAATTTTGGACTAATTGACAAAGAGGACTAGTTCGAGAGATTACTGGCTATACGAGATAGCGACAAAAAAGCACCCCCATCATAGGAAGCACAATCTTTAATCTACAGAAAACCTAGTCGTCGTTCTTATTCATTTTCCTACTCATAGCAAGCACCGTACTTCTGATTTCCTCAAGAATGACACGTTATTCAGCCAACTCCTTCTCAAGCTCAGCTATTTTTCGTTCAGTTTAGCGACCTGAACGCAAAAAAATATTATTAAGAGAGCTGTCAACAACCCCAGAGTAGCAATTCCACTAAACATGAGCACAACAGCAATTGCCTTACCTACGAGGTTTTTAGGGACAATATCCCCGTAACCTACTGTGGTAACTGTTGCCACAGATCACCAAATATCATCTATAAAATTATGATGCTCCACACGGGCAATAATACTACTACTGATAAGGATGATAATACTATTAGCCGAAAACAAAAAGTGAAAACCATTTCTACGATTAATACGATTTGAATTATGCTTAAACTTACTACTTAGACCAATTCAACGTGAGATTTTTTCCAAACGATCAAAGCGTTCCAGCCTTGAAAAACAAAGGAAGGTGAATACTTCATTTTAAGAAATGATGGTCAACAAGTCCAACACATGCGTTTTAACAAAAATCCGCTCCCGAAGTGCCAAGGAAAAACGAATAGTATAATCTAAAGCAAATTTAAGGGTAATGGTCTGATTAATAGATAGAAAAGAATGTCTCCCAATAGTAATCAACCCAACCAAATCAAAAAATTACTCTCCCTATGAAAAGAAGGGCTAGAACCGTCATGACAATATCGTAGCTAATAATATACCTTTTTCAGTTTTCTACGGTTTCTCATTACGCCTCTCCTCTATGTGATGCGCGTTCATCATAAAAGAATCTGCCATCCCTGACAAGCAGCCACTTTAAAATTCCCAAGCAATTGAATTAAAAAGAGAGTCAGAAAGCCTCTCTTTTTCTTATATCTAAAATTTTCAAACTCATTATTGCTCTGTGTGAGTAGCTTCTGTAGCTGTTTCGGTACTAGAAGCTGTACTACTTTCAGAACTAGAACTTGTAGATGACGGCGATTGTGTCGTACTTGCTGAGCTTGACTGTTGAATACTTGAACTCTTAGTTACGACTGAAACATAGAGAATCACTGTGCCATCAACAGCAGTACCAACTTGAGGATCTTGATAAAGGACCTCTGTATTACTAGGTACCTTACTCTTATCCAACTTAACACCAGTATTATAGTCATGATACTCAATACTGCTGCTTGAAATGTCTTTACTATTCAAGGTTTGGACTGCTGTCGAGACAGTTAAACCAGTCACATCAGGCATAGTTATAGTCTTAGGAGTTGCCACACGAAACTTGATTTTTGCCTTACTATCTTTAGGATTGAAGGACTTGTTTTTCTCCGAACTTTGAGATAGAATTTCGCCTTCTTTAGCATTATCGTCTTCGACATGTTGAATATCGATCTGATCCTCGGAAACCCCATAATTCGAGGTTAAATCCTCAATGGCATCCTTATAATTTTTCCCCTTGTAATTTTTCAGAGTGAAACCTTTGCTACCAGAAGAAACATAGACATCAATGCTTGCTCCCTCTTTACGCATTGTCCCAGCTGTAGGGTCGGTCTTGATAACTTTGCCCTTATTGACTGAATCATTTTCGACTTCTTTAACATCGCCAACCTTAAAGCCTGCACTTTCAAGTTTCGTCTGAGCTGTTGACAACTCTTGACCTACAACATTTGGTACTTGGACATTGTCAGGATTGGTAAAAACAAGATAGGCAAAAATGATAATTCCTATAAAGACGAAGCCTAGTAAAACCTTGAGTAGAGTTGAAAAGAGATTTTTCTTTTTTTTAGATAGAGAAGCTTTTTCCCTCGGTTGTTTGCTTGGAGCCGGTGTAGGCTCTGATGGTTTAGGAGAAATCTTTTTCTCAGGACCTACTGATGAAACTGAATCAACCTTTGGCAGGGTCTTAGCATCCGTCATGTCATCAAAAACTACCTTAGAATCACGACTATGACTAGGATGCAAACTAGTTGCTAGGTCGCGACTCATTTCCAAAGTGCTGTTGTAACGATTTTCAAGCTTTTTAGCAGTTGCTCTAATAACAACATTTTCTAAAGCTTGAGGAACGTTACGGTTCTCAGCCAAAATCGATGGCAGGGGCTTTTGGAAATGTTGAAGTGCAATGGTTACTGCACTATCGCCATCAAAAGGGATATGCCCTGTCAACATTTCAAAGAGCATAATCCCCATAGCATAGATATCACTTTGGATAGTGGCTTTAGAACCACGTGCCTGTTCTGGTGACAAATAATGGACTGACCCCAACATTGAGTTAGTTTGTGTCAGGCTGGTTTCAGCAAATGCTACTGCGATACCAAAGTCTGTAACCTTAGCTCTACCATCCTTAGTTAATAGAACGTTCTGTGGCTTAAGGTCACGGTGAATAATACCCTTTTGGTGGGCAAGAGTCATGGCGGAAAGGACTTCCCCCATAATACGCACAACATCTTGGTTAGACAATGGTGCATGGTCTTGAATGAATTTCTTCAAGTCTGAACCATCCACATACTCCATCACCAAGAACTGCTGACCGTCTTCTTCACCAATATCTCTAATCGCAACGATATTCGGATGGCTAAGCTCAGTCATGGCACGTGCTTCACGCTGGAAACGCGCCACAGCAACCTGATCAGTTTGATAATTGGTACGTAGTACCTTAATAGCTACACTTTCATTATCCAGAATCAGGTCGTTAGCCAGATAAACATCCGCCATACCACCACGTCCGATAGATTTAAGGATTCGATAACGTCCAGCAAACAATTTGCCAACTTGGATCATTATCCTTCCTCACTTTCTACTTCGATGAGAGCAACTGTAATATTATCATGACCACCGGCTTCATTGGCAGCAGCAACTAAACGACTGGTTTTTTCTTCGACAAGACCAGGACTGTTAACAATATGAATAATCTGTTCAATTGAAATCATATTAGTCAATCCATCTGAATTGGCCAAAATATAATCTCCCGGTTCCAATTGTTGAACACCAAGATCTGCTTCAACTGGAGCAGCTTGCCCTATAGATTGCGTAATAATATTACGTTGTGGGTGAACTGCAGCTTCTTCTTCTGTCAACTGACCAGCCTTGATAAGAGCATTGACCAAGGAGTGATCGCTCGTTAATTGCTTATACTCACCATTACGGATAAGGGCAATACGTGAATCCCCAACATGAGCGAAAATCACAGCATTATCAACTAAGGCAAGAACCTCGATAGTCGTTCCCATTCCTTTATATTCTTCATTTTGACCAAGCTCATAGATTTTACGATTTTCTTCGTCGATGGCAGCAATCATCCAATCACGAATATGGCTCAACTCACGATGATCAGTGTTAATCCAGTCACGACCAAGGTCAGATACTGACATCTCACTGGCAATATTTCCAGCACGGTGTCCACCCATTCCATCTGCAACAATGACAAGTGTAACACCAGCCTTATTGACAAATTTATTAACAAAATCTTGATTGTTTGACCGTTTTTGGCCAATGTCCGTTAATAATGATATTTCCATAATTTTCTTTCTGACTTGCGTCAGTGTTTCCTCCTCTGTAACCCTAGACTTTCTTACGCAACTGAGCGATAAAAAAACCATCAGTTAGATACTGTTCGGGGGTGATAGCCAAATAGCCATTGACCACGATGTCCTTGCATGGATGATCCAAGGCAACTTGCTCAAAATCAGGATGGCTCTCAAGAAAGGCCTGAATTACCTCTTGATTTTCTTCTGCTATGATGGTGCAAGTACTGTAGGTTATTATACCACCTTTTCGTAGGGTTTGACAAACACTGGATAATATATCCAATTGCACAGACTTGAGGGATTTAAAGTCTTGGAGATCCTTATTGTATTTTATGTCTGGTTTTCGACGAATGAGACCGATCCCTGAGCAAGGAGCATCCACTAGAATCTTGTCAAAACTAGCAGTCGGAAAGACTTGATGCACCTGACGAGCATCTAGTTTCTGAGTTTTAACCTTATCAGCCAGACCAAGTCGTTGTGCATTTTCTTTAATAAGAGCAAGCTTATGATCATAAAGGTCAAGAGCCGTCACATGTCCACTCGTCAAGTATGATGCCATATGGACAGTCTTACCTCCGGGTGCCGCACAAGCATCCAGGATTTCTTCCATACCTTGAATTGCTAAAGTTGGTGCAACTAGCTGACTAGTCTCATCCTGAATGGTCAATAACCCCTCTTTAAAATAATCAGTCCCAGCAAAATAACCCGAAGACTTAACAAGCCCAACTGGTGACAAATCTGAACGCTCAGCTCCAGTGGCCTCCGCAATTTCTTCCATACGGGACACATCCGTCACACGGACACTGGCCTTGTTTCTCACAAAGAGACTTTGGAAAATAGCAAGAGCTCGCTCTTCCCCATACTGC
>OLOM01000253.1_pt1 | contig 42491 bp, 38 predicted proteins | sample 1672531 | NCBI WGS metagenome assembly OLOM01 (sample SAMEA3136696, study PRJEB25190) | human gut metagenome | reverse complement strand
GTATGCCGTCTGGGCTGCCGGTTTCATCATCATCCCGCTGATCCTGTTTCTGATCCCGGAAACGGATGTCTACACCTATCAGGTAAAGATGTTCCTGATCGTCACGATCGCCGGCATCCTCATGGTTGCTTTTGAACAGGCCAACCTGATGGCTGTGTCGATGCTCTTCCCGATCGGCTATATGGTCACTGGTCTTGTGCCAATGGAAGTTGCTTATTCCGCCTGGCTGCAGACCATGCCGCTCGTTGTTATCGGCGGTTATATGATCGCCATGGTCTTAAACCGTGTCGGTCTGTTGAAACGTATGGCGTACTGGTGCTTTATCAAAGTGCGCGGCAGTTATTATGGTTTATTGTACAGCGTATTTGTCGTTGGCTGCATTCTGAACACCGTTACCGGCGGTAACGCCTGGGTTATGATGGCGGCCTTCACTTTCGGGCTCTGTATGGGCTTCGAGCTCGGCGTTTCCATCGACTCGGCGATCATCATGCTGGTTGGTGGTCTCTCCGCTGGCGCATCCTGCATGTTCATCTATTCTCCATACTTCATGAACCTGCTCTGGAACGCTGCCAACCTGACTCTGCCGGAAGGCGCAGAACCTTACGGTGCAACCTGGGTTGAATTTTTCTGGCAGAATCTGCCATACCTGATCTTCTGTCTGGTATTCATCTGGCTTCTGCCTAAGATCTTCAAACCAAAACACAAACTCCCGGATGTCAGCTATTTCAAAGAAGAATATGCGAAGCTCGGTAAGATGAGCCGCGACGAAAAGATCGGCGCCATCCTCACCGTTCTGCTTATCATCTTCATGCTCACCGGTAATCTCCACGGCATCGCTCTGGACTGGGGCTTCATCGTTCTTCCTTGGCTGATGTTCTTCCCTGGCATTAAGATCGCTACGGAAGAAGACGTCAAAGGCGTCGACTGGAGTATGGTCTTCTTCTGCATCGCCTGCCTGTCCATCGGTACGGTTTCCAGCTACCTCGGCATTGGCGAGCTCGTGGCTGATCTGCTCGTGCCAGCGCTCTCTGGTATGAACTCCACGCTCGTTATGGTTGCCATCTATGCGGTTGCCGTCATCCTCAACTTCCTGCTCACTCCGCTGGCTATCCTCGCCGGCTTCTCCGAACCGATCGCGCAGATCGCTGCCGGTCTTGGGCTCAATCCTGTGGGCGCCATGTACAGCCTCTTCATGGGCTGCGACCAGGTGCTCCTGCCTTACGAATACCTCACCTACATGATCTTCTACGGCTTCGGGCTGATCAAGCTCACCGACTTCATGAAGATCCTTGGCTTCAAGATGGTCGCTGCGACGGTCGTGCTCGCAGTCGTCATGATCCCATGGTGGCATTTCGTCGGCGTACTCTAATTGCATCCAAACTCCTCGATCCAGAAATCCAAAATCCAGAAAAATCCTTTCCATTTTATAAATGTAGTCGTCATTTTAGCCAATCAATTTTGAAGGAGGAATTTTCAAATGGCTAGACAAGCTATGACCAAGAAAATCATGGTCCTCGGTGTTGACGGGATGGACGCCCGCATCACCAAACATCTCATGGACGAAGGCAAAATGCCTAACGTCAAGAAATTCGTCGATCGCGGCTCCTGCCGTGAAGACCTGCACCTGCTCGGTGCTATCCCAACCATCACCCCTCCATGCTGGACCACTCTGGCTACCGGCGCTTATCCTGGCACCCACGGCATCACCTGCTACTGGCGCCAGAGCCCAGAAAGCCTCGATGCAGTCGTTTACAACATGGACAGCCGCAACTGCGAAGCAGAACAGATGTGGAACGTTACCACCGAAGCTGGCATGAAGACCCTCGTATGGCATTGGCCTGGTAGCTCCTGGCCACCAAGCACCGACAGCGAACTCCTCTCTGTTGTCGATGGTACGCAGCCAGGTTCTGTTAACATGGGCGTTGCTCAGCTCGACTGGGAAAAGATCATCGTTGCTACCCCATCGATCGAAGAAGTTCAGTACGCACCACGCGTTGAAAAACCAGCCGGCGTTGGCTGCATCATGACCGACATCGACGACATGGTTGTTGGCGACAACGACGACGAAATGATGGAACTCTGGTGGGGCGACGAAGCGCGCAAGGGCGGCGAGATCCGCACTCCTGTGATGAGCCTGGAAGATACTGAAATGATGATCGGTGCAAAAGTTGCTTACGACATCATCAACTCCCCACTGAAGCCAGCTGAAGGCTGGGGCATCGATGTTCCAGAAGGTGCTCTGGAATTCACCATCCTGACCTCCAGCGGCTTCACCCGTCGTCCAGCGCTGCTGTTGAAGAACGAAGCAGGTGAATATGACACCGTTGCCATCTACAAGAACAAACGCGCTGCTGAACCAATCGTGGTTGTTCCTGGCGACGGCACCATCGTCAGCGCCATCGACGACGTAACGAAGAAAGAAGAAACCAAGCCAGCAAACCGTCTCTACAAGATCCTCGAACTGAATGCTGACGGTTCTATGCTGCGTATGTGGATCTCCAATGCGCTGGATACCACCAACGATATGCTCTGGCACACCAAAGACCTCTATCAGGACATCGTTAAAAATGTTGGCCCGGTTCCTCCAGTATCCCTCATCGGCGGTGAAGAAGCAGACCTCGTTCGCGACGTCTTCATTCCATCCTGGGATCTCTACTGCGACTGGCAGGCAGACTGTCTGAACTATCTCGCCGACAACGCTGGCTACGATGTGATCTTCAGCCATCTGCACAATGTTGACTGCGCTGGTCACCAGATCTGGCACCTCGGCCACACGCTGGAACCATGGGCACACACCGACGAAAAAGAATATCAGGAACTGATCGTCGATATGTATCGTCAGACCGACGACTATCTCGGCAAATTCCTGCACTATCTCGACGAAGACTGGACCGTTCTTATCGTTTCTGACCACGGCCTCATCGTTGGCGAAAACGTTCCACCGCTGATCGGTGAATACGGCGGCCTCAACGTTCCTGTCATGGAACAGCTCGGCTACACCGTCATGAAGAAGGACGAAAACGGCAACAACACCACAGAAGTTGACTGGGAAAAGACCCGCGCCGTTCAGATCCGCTCCAACTACATCTACATCAACCTCAAGGGCCGCGACAAATACGGCATCGTGGATCCAGAAGATAAATACGCACTGGAAGAACAGATCATCAACGATCTCTACAACTATCGCGATCCAGCAACCGGCCGCCGCGTCATTGGCATCTGCCTGCGCAATAAGGACGGCGTGCTGATCGGTGTCAATGGCCCAGAATGCGGCGATATCTTCTTCTCCATCGAAGAAGGCTTCAACCGTCTGCACGGCGACAGCCTCTCCACCTCCGAAGGCTACTTCAACACCTCCGTATCCCCACTGTTCATCGGTGCAGGTCCTGGTCTGAAGGAAGGGTTCACCACCCCACGTACGATCCGCCAGGTTGATGTTACCCCAACCATCGCAGCGCTGCTCGGGACTCGCTTCCCAGCTCAGTGCGAAGGGGCACCTGTTTACCAGATCTTCAGCGAAGAACTTTAATCTCACACTCTGTAGACGAAGAGCAGGCCGGCGGTTGTCGGTCTGCTCTCTTCTTATTATCGGTGGCGCTCATTGAAATAAAGAATGACTGCGCCAAACATTCCTGCATAGGGGAAGGTTTGGCGGAGCGCCAGAAAAAGATAAAAGTTATAATATGAAATAATCTCAGCGATAAACGATGGGCGCTGCTGGGAAAGATCGAAAATTATTATGCGTATGAAAATTTTATGATGCATTTAGCAAAGCGACAAGGGAAAGTTGGAAAAGTCAGTCTTTTCCGAGAATCGCGTTGACATTCCTCTAAGGTCATTGGCTATTATTTGGTTCAGGTAAGTACATCTGTGGAGTGGGAGGCTGAAAACAGCGCGCATTTCGCAACGTTTCTGCGCGTTTTCAGTATCACGAGAGCTGCTCGCAGATGTGCGGCGCTTTTCATAAAGAAATTGGAAAGGGGTTGGATCGCCAATGAGCACAACCACAGACTCTCATCGTCGGGCTGCGCAGCTGAAAGCGCAGCTGGACAACCGTTTTTTCAAAAAAGGGCTGACTGTCGCTATTTTGTCTGGTATTTGCTACGGGCTATACACTGCGTTTATGACGTTGGGCATGGCGCGTGGTGTCTGGATTCCGTGGATGAGCGCGGAGACGGTGCTCTCGCTTTTTGTCGTCACGTATATTCTGAGTGCGATGGGCAGCGCCCTTAACGACACGTGCAGCGCCATTTGGTGTCTCATCATCGCTGCAATGAAAGGAAAGCTGGGAGATTTTTTCCGCACGCTCAGGACAAAACCTGGCATCGTTATGATCTGTGCGGCCCTTGTTGGCGGTCCGATCGCCAGCACCTGCTACGTCATCGGGCTGCAGCAGGCAGGCTCGCTTGCTGTACCAATCTCGGCGCTGTGTCCGGCGATTGGCGCGATCCTTGCGCGTGTGCTTTTTAAGCAGCCGCTGACGCCGCGCATGTTGCTTGGTATTGGCATCTGCTTTTTGGCGAGCTTCATGATCGCCAGCACGAGTCTCGGCGGCGATGCGTCGCCAGGGATGGCGCTTGGTCTCATCCTTGCTTTTGGCGCAGCGCTGGGGTGGGGGTTGGAAGGTTGTATTGCTGGTTATGGCACGTCGATGATTGATTATCAGATCGGTATCACGATCCGTCAGTGCACATCAGGCCTTTCCAATCTCATTATCCTGCTGCCGCTGATGAGCTTGGTTGGCGGCGAACACGCAGGCTATGCCTGGCAGCTGGTCAGTCAGGCTGTGAGCGATGGGCGCTCGATCATTTTCTTTGTCATCAGCGGATTTTTTGCAGTTTATGCGTACAGCCTCTGGTATAAGGGCAACAGTATGTGCGGCGCTGCGCTGGGTATGGCCTGCAACGGCGCGTTCTCGTTCTGGGGACCGTTTTTCTGCTGGCTCGTGCTCGGCGTGGTCTGCGGTGAGCCAGGCTGGAATATTGCGCCGATCGGCTGGGTGGCGGCGGTCGTCATGATCGTGGGCATATTTATCATCGCTGTCAATCCGCTCGATTATCTCAAGAAGAAAAGGAGATGAGCCGCATGCTGCCACTCAACTATGCCATCCTTAAATATTTTACCACAGTCGAGCGCGCCTGTGCCGACGATGTCATCGCAGCGCTTGCGCCAGAGTACGGGCATTTCAAAGCGCTGCGCAAACCGGAGGTCGTTGAAGCGCTGATGACTGCTGAGAAAAATGCGTTGCTTGAAGAAGTCGGCTACGATCTCGATGAAGACGGTGCGCTGCGCGTGTTTTATGCGACAACGCCAGAGAGCCGCATCACCATCAAACGCTACATCGGTTAACACAGGAGGAAAACGATGAAAGGACTTGCGCTTGCACGCGCGTATTTTGACGCATATGGCGCGCCGATGATCGAGCGGCAGTTTGCTGCCTACAAGAGCAGCATGGCTGTCGGGCTTGTCGGCGAGGGCTCAGAATGTTTTGGCTACGACGATGCGTTTTCGCAGGATCACGATTTTGGTCCGGGATTTTGCATCTGGCTGCCGCAGACGGTGTACGCAGAGATCGGTGCGGAGCTTGAGCGTGCCTACGCCGCGCTGGCGCAGGAATATCTCGGCTATCGGCGGCTGGAAACGGCGCAGGCTGGAAAGCGCGTCGGCGTCTGGTCGATCGAGCAATTTTACCAGCGCTTCACTGGCATCGATCATCCGCCGCGGGACAATATGGAATGGTTCCGCATTCCTGAGGAATTTCTTGCGATCTGTACAAACGGCCAGATTTTCTGGGATGCGCCGGGGATTTTCAGCGAGTGGCGCAATGCGCTGCTGGCGTTCTACCCGCAGGACGTTGTCAAGAAAAAGCTGGCAGCGCGCTGCGCCAATATGGCGCAGGCGGGTCAATACAATTATGGCCGCTCGATGCGTCGCGGCGATCAGCACGCGGCCTATCTCGCCTGTGGGATCTTTGTGCGCAACGCCTTGGCTGCGATCTATCTGCTCAACGAACACTATGCGCCGTTTTATAAATGGATCTTCCGCGGCACCGAACACCATCGCCTGTTGCGGGAAACGGTGGACAAGCTGAAAATGCTCACGCTGCTCGCCGATACGCCGGAAAACGCCAGCGAGAAGGAAGGTCTCATCGAGCAGATCTGTGTCGACATTGTGCGCGCACTCAACCGCAAAGGCTTCACGCGCGTGAGCGAACCGTTCTTGCAGGTGCAGGCCGAGGAGCTCATGCGCAGCATCACAGATTCGCGCCTGCGTGCGCTGCATATTTTGGCCGATGCAACGGCCGGGAGGTAAGAAATGAGAGGGACAGAAAAAGATCCGCTGATCGCGGCGATCATCGGGGCCGAGTGGCAGATGTTCGATAAGGTGCAGAACGAAGGCGGGCGCGCTGCCTGTCAGAATGACGCGCGCACTTTTGCGATCATGCGCTACAGCCAGTTTGCGCCGCTGCCGCAGGATGTTCTGGAAAGCTATCGCGACGATCTCGCGGCGGCAGCGCGTGAGGGACGCAATCTGCTCGCTGAAAAATATGCCTACATGATGGAATATACCGATCCAGCCACCTTCGATCGCACGCTGCGCGACCATCTGCCGGCAGTGTCGGCGTACAAGCAGGCGCTTTGCGCACGCATTGCCAATCGCCTGATCCGCGATGAGCAGCAGTTCGCCGCGCGCTATCCGGCGCTGCATGCGCAGGGGCGCCCTACCGAAGGCGCGCAGGCCGACGATGTGTCTGTTCATGTTTACGCGTTGGGCGAGCTGAAAACCTATTCTGAGCGCACGCTTGAGCGCTATGACGCCTGGCTGCGCGCGCATCCTGAGGAAAATATTTCCGTCAGCGTGCATCGCGTGATGGTGCAGCTTTACGGCTACGATTCGCTGGAAGCTGCCGAAGCGCGACAGAAAGGAGCACGCTTATGAGCAGGGATACCACCGGCGCCACCCTGGAACAGATCCTGGACAGCGACGCCGAGGACAAACTTTACTCTATAGGGGAAGTCTCAAAAATCTGCAACGTTTCCAAAAAAGCGCTGCGCTTTTACGACAAGATCGGCCTCATCGCGCCAGACTATATTTCCAGCGAGAACAACTATCGCTACTACAGCCGCGAAACACTGCTCTTCGTGCCCGTCATCAAATATTACAAGCAGATGGGCTTCAAGCTCGAAGAGATGAAGATTCTCATGGAGAGCAACCGCTTTGACTTTCACGCAAAAAAATTGCGCGACAAGATCGACGAACTGCGCCGCATGCGCGAGGAGATCAACATCGCCTACACCTCCGTGAACGATTGGTACAATCTCATCCGTGAAGCAGAGGGCGTGCTTGAAAATCACGTCACCGAGGTTTCTGTGAAATACATCGAGCCAATCACCGCCTGCTATCGGAGCCAGGATTTCAGCGACAATTACATGGACGCCATCATCAACATCGACTGGACCAATTATCTCGAAACCCTCGGCCACGAGATCACCGGCGCCGTGCATCTCTATTTTCCGCATTTTCGCGAAAAGCTTGCCGGCAAGCCGACAAAAGCCGTGATCTTTCAGAAAGGGATTGGTCCCATCGACGAGAGCAAAACGCGCACCTTTGGCGGCAAGATGATGCTCGCCGCGTATCACATCGGTCCCCACGAGAGCATCGGTGACACCTACCAGCGCATCGCCGAATGGGCCGACGCGCATGGCTACCGCCCAGGAGAAGGCGCCATCGAGCGCTACGTCACCGACTACTGGACCACCAAACGCAGCGAGGATTTTGTCATGGAGATCCTCATTGATATTGATAAGAAATGAAGAGAATTTGCATCGTGGACACCGTTCAATGAAGAGCGGTGTCATTTTTTGTTGCGAAATCCTATGAAAATTGTAGAGAATTCTTGAGAAGCGTGCTGAACTATGGTAAGATGCAGTTAATATCTGGTGACTTTGGAGAGGAGGAATTTCTGGAAATTGTCAGTGAAAACGCTGCAGCGCTCCTGGACGCGGGAAGCTGTGGCTGGTTGTGAAGTATTCTAAGGAAAGGAATTTAGGAGGGGACAAATGAATATCATTTTGAAGAAGAGCCTTGCGCTCGTTTTGGCCGTCGTGATGATCGTCGGCCTGTTTCCACATGCGCTGTACGCAGGCGAAGCCGAGACTGGTGAAAACACAGCGCCCGCAGCGCTGACGCCGGCGGATACGGCAGACGAAAATATGACGCTGAGCAAAACCGCTGTGCGCGCCGGTGAGGATACCTGGGATGTGACGCTCACGGTGACGCCGAAGGACCACGCTGTGAAGGCGGTGCCGTCGGAAGTGATTTTGGTGCTGGACCATTCAGCGTCGATGAGAGATAATAAAATTAATGGAAAAACCAGGTGGGAAATCTTAAAGAACGTATTGATAGAACAGGACGGGCTGATTGAGTCGCTCGATAATCTTAATGCACGTGTTACTGTTATGACATTTGGGGATAAGAATAATGTGAAGCGTTTGAACAATGGTGAATTTTATAATCTGGGGACGCCGGATGAATTAGAAAAAAATCAAAGCGGACATTAATGCAATTCCCATGCCGAATGAAGATACATATATGCAATTTGCTTTTGCAGAGATCCGAACGTTGTTGGAAAAATTGCCTGCCGGGGGACGACCGGAAGTAATTTTTTTAACTGATGGAGTAAACCTAACGGACGTACGGTCAAATAACAGTGAGATTGTGACTATGCGAGAAAATATAGCATATATCAAGGACAAGGCGGAGCTTTATGGTGTTTCCTTCGACAACAAAGCAAAAGGTGACGCAGACATGCGCTATCTGCTTGGCGCCGAAAATGTTTACACCTCAGACGACTATGCAGGTTTGAAGAAAAATTTTGAGGACATTTCGATCAAGATCCGTGCGCTGATCACCGATCCGATGAGCGAATGGGTGACATGCACGAGTCAGCCTACGGTGGAAGTATCTGGCGCAAATGGAGAAACGTATCCACCAGCGGTGCTGAAGGATGAGTATGTGTCCTGGACGCCGGAGCCTGGTCAGGAGATCGAGCCGGGGCAGACGGTGACGATCAAATATTCTGTGAAGCTGAAGCCCGATCAGCTGAAAACGCTGAGCGAAAATGGCGGTGCGCTGCCGCTGAATGGTGACGCGAAGGTGAATTATCTTGTGGACGGCGCCGGCGGCGATCCGCACAATCTGCTCTTCCCGCTGCCGCAGGACGAGGTCAAAGTCAACAAGCTGATCACGACGGATTATCTGAACGGCGATCCGGAAGGAGAGCCGGTGATTGATTATGCGATCGCTTACGATGGCAAGATGCAGCTTTTGGCGCTGCCGGAAGAAAGTGCTGTGAAAGAAAAGAACGGCAGCCAGTTCACTTACGAAAACAGCACCCACGACGGTAATCCTGTGGCGGCTGGCGACAGTGTTCCGGTCAGCGAAGGGGAGCACCATCTGAACCATTATTATTACGACGCCAACGGCCGCGGTACGCTGGTCTATCATGCAGGCAGCGGCGTGTTCGGCGATCAGACGCACGAGGCTTCGGTGACTGGCCTGGCGCCAGGCAGCTATCCGCTCTGGACAAAGGATGGTCAGGGGCGCGTGCCGAATGGCGCGGCGGGCTGGCCAACGCATGATAATCAGGAGGGAAGCGCTGTCGTGATGGTTGGATGGACGAGCGATCCCGCTGCGGCTGACAAGATCTATGCGCAGAACGAACAGCTGCCAGCGCTCGCTGCCAATGCGACGATCAGCGCCGGGGCGTCGACGGATGTGTACGCTGTCTGGGCCTACGACAAAAATGGTGACGGCATTCCTGACCAGGGACAATACTTTGTCAATTTCGCCGTCGCTGATGGCCATGGCACAGTCACGCCTGAGATGATCGCGGTTCCGGCTGACTCACAGCTTGGCGCAGCGCTGAACCAATCTGCGCCGCAGATCTCCGCAGAAGAAGGCTGGCGCTTCACTGGTCAGTGGCTGCGCAAGGACGGCGACGGCACGGCGCTGACGGACGCAAATCTTCTCGCAGAAACGATCAACGACAATGTGACCTACATCGCGCAAATGGAAAAGGTGCAGCCGTCTGAATACGCCGTCGCAGTCAACGCCAGCTACGCCGACGCGACGGGCGCTGGTTCTTATGCAGAAGGAATGGTTGTGACGATCGACGCAGGCCAGCGTCCGGGCTATAGATTTACCGGCTGGCAAAGCGACGATCCGGAGCTGCCGCTCGCGGACGCAGCGCACAGCACGACAACCTTCACCATGCCGGGGCATGATGTCACGCTCACAGCTACCTGGCAGAAAAAGCCGACGCCACCACCGGTGGATCCGAAGGATGACGGAAAACCGCATGATCTGAATACGGAAGATCATTTTTCCTACGTGGTCGGCTATCCGGTCGATCATCGCACGGGCCTGGCCACCGATGATGTCGATCTGTGGCCGGTGCGTCCGGAAGCGGGCATCACCCGCGCAGAAGTGGCGACGATCTTCTATCGCCTGCTCAAGGAAGATGTGCGCGATCGCGTGACGAGCGATGTCAATGATTTCAGCGATGTGGCGAGCGGCGATTGGTTCAACGTCACTGTTTCGTCGCTGGCGCAAATGGGCGTGATCGCTGGCTACGAAGATGGCAGCTTCCGTCCAAATGCACCGATCACCCGTGCAGAATTTGCGGCGATCGCTACGCGATTCTTTGCAGAGCGCGGCGTGACGTACAATGAAGGGCTTTTCGCAGATATCACCGGCGACGAGTGGTTTGCGGATGTTGTCGCGGCAGCAGCTGATCGCGGCTTGCTCGGCGGATATCCGGACGGTACTGTGCGTCCGAATGCGACGATCACGCGCGCAGAATCCTGCGCCGTCGTCAATCGCACGCTGGATCGCCGTCCGGATGCGAAGCATCTGCTGCCGGCTGGCGAAATGCGCGTCTGGCCGGACAATCCTGCCGATGGCTGGTACTACGCAGATATGCAGGAAGCGACGAACGGCCACGAATACCGTTGGCTGACGATCGGCAAGAACAAAATCGAAGATTGGACAGCGATCCTGCCGGACAATACCTGGAACGGACGCTGATGGTTTTGGAACATTCCCCTCGTGGGGAATGTTCTTTTTTTGTGCGCGAAAGTCCTTCTTTTCATTCTAGTGAAATGATTCGCAAAATTTTCGGACGAGGCGGTGGGAGGCGATGGATTTTATGAAAAAAGGGAAGGATCCGCTGCGAAAACTGTGCGATGAAAGACGGATAAGCCGGTCATATTTTTTCGCTGAAGGGTTTGACATTCCTCTAAGGTCAACGCCTAAAATCTTAGGTAGGAAAGTGTATCCCGGGAAGGAGAATGAACAGTGGCAAGATATTACGCGGAGCAGGCTTTGGGCATGCTCGAAACGGTGGGCATGGTCCCTGCGATCGAAGCCTGCGACAAGATGCTCAAAGCAGCAGAAGTGGAGCTCATCAGCTACGAAAACGTCGGCTCCACGGTGACGATGTTCGTCAAGGGCGACGTGGCAGCGGTGAAATCGTCGGTCAAGGCTGGCGTCGAAGCAGCCGAGAAGATCGGCAAGGTGACGGCCCACGATACGATCCCGCGCCCGATCCGTCCGATCGGCGATGTGGTGTCGATTTACGACGTCGATGCGCAATGCAGCGAGCGCGAGGAAGCATTCACATCGCAGGCGCTCGGTTTGCTCGAAACCTTCGGCATCGTTTACTGCATCCACGCAGCAGACGCCATGTGCAAGGCTGCGGATGTGGAGCTGGTGGGATTCGAGAACACGGCGTCCGGTTATATCTCGGCGATCGTCGAGGGCGATGTCGGCGCCTGCAAGACGGCAGTTGCTGCCGGTGTGAAAGCTGTCGCCGAAATGGGCAAGGAAGTTTACAGCTCGGTGGTCATCGCGCGTCCGCATCCTGGGATCAAAAAGATCACATCCCAGTATTCGTTGGAAAAATTGCTGCCTGCAGCAGCGGAATAAAAACGCTAAACACGCGGATGGCAACAGGAAAGAGGTGAGAGCATGAGATTTGAGATTATGGACAATGATCTGCTTTCTGTGCAGGAGGCGCGCATCCTTGCGGAAAACGCGCGCGATGCGCAGGCGCAGATGGCGGCGTTTTCGCAAAGCCGACTCGACGCCATTGTGGCGCAGCTGGCAGATGCTGTTCGCCCGCATGTGAAAGAGCTGGCGCTGATGAGCGCAGATGAAACAGACTACGGCAACTGGCAGGATAAGCTGGTGAAAAATCGTTTTGTCACAGAGACGCTGCCGCGGCAGCTGGCCAGTATGAAATGCGTCGGCATCACCCACCGCGACGAGGAGCGCAAGCTTTACGACATCGGCGTGCCGCTGGGGGTGCTCGTGAGTCTGACACCGGCGACGAGCCCGGTGTCGACGACGATCTACAACGCGCTGATCGCGATCAAGAGCGGCAATGCCATCCTGTTTTCGCCGCATCCGCGCGCGGAGCGGACGAGCGCCCGCGTGCTCGACATCCTCATCCAGGCTGCAGCGTCGGCTGGTCTGCCAGAGGGCGCGCTCGCCTATCTGCACACGGTGACGAAAGCCGGCACGCGCGAGCTTATGAACCATCCAGCGACGGCGCTCGTGATGATCACTGGCGTGCCGGGGATGGTCGACGAAGCGCAGCGCTCCGGAAAGCCAGTGATCGTCGGCGGTATTGGCGGCGGTCCGGCGTTCATCGAAAAAACGGCTGATCTGGAGCAGGCGGTTTGCGACATCATCGCGAGCAAGACCTTCGACAATGGCGTCGCCAGCGCTGCCGAGCAGCAGGTTGTCGTCGATGCGCCAGTGGAGGCGGAGGTGCGCGCGCTGTTTGCGCGACACGGCGCGTATTTTATGAGCGACGAAGAAGCGCAGCGCCTGGGCGAGATCTTTTTCTTCAAAGATGGCAGCGCCAATCCGGAACCGATCGGCAAGACGGCGCTGGAGCTGGCGCGTTGGGCAAAAATCGATGTGCCGCTGGATACGAAGGTGCTGATCGCGCAGCAGAAGAGCGTCGCAATGACCAATCCTTATTCGAAGGAAAAGCTCTGCCCGGTGCTCAGCTATTATGTAGAAGACGACTGGCTGGGCGCTTGCGAAAAATGTATTGAGCTGCTCCTGACTGAGCGCAAGGGACACACGCTGGTCATCCATTCCCGGGATGAAAACGTCATCGAGCAATTCGCCCTGAAAAAACCAGTGGCGCGCATTCTCGTGAACACGCCAGCGGCTTACGGCGGCATGGGCATGACGACGAATCTGTTTCCGGCGATGACGCTGGGCAGCGGAACCATTGGCCAGGGCATCACGACGGATAATGTTTCGCCGCTGAATCTGGTCTATGTGCGCAAGGTCGGCGTCGGCGTGCGCCGCGTGGAAGATTTGGGCTTCGGCGCAGCATCCTGTGTGGAGAATCAGCAGGACAAACCGCCAGCGCTCAGCCAGGCGCAGCTCGAACAGCTGCAGATCATGTTGGAACAAGCTTTACAGCGCAGTCGCTGAGACGGCGCGCTATCATAAACAGTGTATAAGAAAGTGAGGGTATAACGTGGATATTCAAGAATTTGCTGGAAAGATCGCAGAAGCGACCAAAAATATGTCCGACGCAGAGCGCGCATCTTTAATGAAGGTTTTCGCCTCTGTTTCTGACGATATTGCTCAGGTGCCAGCCGGCGCGCCTGTAACTGCTGACACAGACGACGGCGAAAAGCTGCCATATTATTCTTCCATTGCCGCTGCCACCAGCGAGGTGGACGAGGATGGTGTGCCGCTCGGGCCGACGGAGCGTCTTGTTAAATTGAAAGAGAACTTCCTCAAGCAGGTGCCGGCCATCTCCACCTATCGTGCGCGTGCAGTCACGAAGATCACCAAGGAAAATCCTGGTCTGCCAAAGATCGAGCTGCGCGCCAAGTGTTTCCGCTATTGCTGCGAAACGGCGCCGCTCGTCATCCAGGATAACGAGCTCATCGTCGGCAACCCAACCGGCGGTCCGCGTGTCGGTGCTTTTGCGCCAGACATCGCCTGGCGCTGGATGGTCGACGAGATCGATACCATCGGCGAGCGTCCGCAGGATCCGTTCTACATTTCCGAGGAAGACAAGCGCATCATGCGCGAAGAGTTGTTCCCATTCTGGGAAGGAAAATCTGTCGACGAATATTGCGAGACCCAGTATCGCGAAGCAGGCGTCTGGGCGCTGTCCGGTGAATCGATGGTTTCCGACTGCTCCTACCATGCCATCAACGGCGGCGGCGATTCCAATCCTGGCTACGATGTCATCCTGATGAAGAAAGGGATGCTCGATATTCAGCAGGAAGCGCGCGATCATCTGGCGCAGCTCGATTATGAAAATCCAGACGATCTGGAGAAAATTTATTTCTATAAATCCGTCATCGACACCACCGAGGGTGTGATGATCTACGCCAAGCGTCTCTCTGATTACGCCGCAGAGCTCGCTGCGAAGGAGAGCGATCCAAAGCGCAAGGCAGAGCTGCTCGAGATCAGCCGCGTCAACGCCCGCGTGCCTGCGCACAAACCAGAAACGTTCTGGGAAGCCATCCAGGCTGTGTGGACCGTCGAAAGCCTGCTGCCAGTCGAAGAAAACCAGACTGGCATGTCCATCGGTCGTGTCGACCAGTACATGTATCCGTTCTACAAGCACGACATCGAGACTGGCAAGCTCAACAACTTCCAGGCGTTTGAGCTCGCTGGCTGCATGCTCATCAAGATGAGCGAGATGATGTGGATCACCAGCGAAGGCGGATCGAAATTCTTCGCCGGCTACCAGCCATTTGTCAATATGTGCGTCGGCGGCGTCACCCGCGATGGCCGCGATGCGACGAACGAGCTGACCTATCTGCTGATGGACGCTGTGCGCCATGTCAAGATCTACCAGCCATCGCTGGCCTGCCGCATTCACCAGAAATCGCCGCAGAAATATATGAAGAAAATCGTCGACGTCATTCGCAGTGGCATGGGCTTCCCAGCTTGCCATTTCGACGACACCCACATCAAGATGATGCTCGCCAAGGGCGTGTCCATCGAAGATGCGCGCGATTATTGCCTCATGGGCTGTGTCGAACCGCAGAAATCCGGCCGTCTCTATCAGTGGACGTCGACGTCCTACACGCAATGGCCGATCTGCATCGAGCTTGTGCTCAACCACGGCGTGCCGCTCTGGTATGGCAAGCAGGTCACACCGGATCTCGGCGATCTCGACCAGTATAAAACCTACGAGCAATTCGACGCTGCCGTTAAGGAGCAGATCAAATACATCACCAAATGGACAGCCGTTGCCACCGTCATCAGCCAGCGTGTACACCGCGAGCTGGCGCCAAAACCACTCATGAGCATCATGTACGAAGGCTGCATGGAAAGCGGCCGCGACGTTTCTGCCGGCGGCGCCATGTATAATTTCGGGCCTGGTGTTGTCTGGTCCGGGCTGGCGACCTACGCCGACGCGATGGCAGCGATCAAAAAGCTCGTGTTCGACGACAAGAAATACACGCTGCGCCAGCTCAACGACGCCCTCGTCGCTGACTTCCAGGGCTACGAGCAGATCCGTCAGGATTGCTTGAACGCGCCAAAATATGGCAACGACGACGACTATGCAGACTACATCGCTGCCGATCTCATCAATTTCACCGAGATGGAGCACAGAAAATACAAAACCCTGTATTCCGTGCTCAGCCACGGCACCCTCTCCATCTCCAACAATACGCCATTCGGTCAGATGACCGGCGCATCCGCTGGCGGCCGTGCTGCCTGGACGCCGCTGTCCGACGGCATCAGCCCAACCCAGGGCGCAGATTTCAAGGGCCCAACCGCCATCATCAAATCTGTGTCGAAAATGAGTAACGACAACATGAACATCGGCCTCGTGCACAATTTCAAGCTCATGGCTGGCCTGCTCGATACGCCGGAAGGGGAACAGGGCATCATCACCCTGCTGCGCACAGCCTGCGCCCTTGGCAACGGTGAAATGCAGTTCAACTACATGGACAACAAAACCCTGCTCGACGCACAGAAGCATCCCGACCGCTACAAGGATCTCGTCGTCCGCGTTGCTGGCTACAGCGCGTTCTTCACCGAGCTTTGCAAGGATGTGCAGGATGAGATCATCAGCCGAACCGTTCTGACTGAGCTCTAAGGCGTTCGCGGGACAGGAGAGAGAAAATGGAGAACCAAAACATTGGGCGCAAAGCCTTCATATTTAATAAGCAAAAATACAATCTATATGATGGTCCTGGTGTGCGGTCCATGGTCTTTTTCAAAGGCTGTCCCCTGCGCTGCAAATGGTGCGCCAATCCCGAAGGGCTGGAGCGCAAGTTTCAGATCATGCTCAAGCCGACAGCCTGTGTCAGCTGTGGCGCCTGTGTGGCAGTTTGCCCGCAGCACATCCACAGCATCACAGCAAACGGCGAGCATCTGATCAACCGTGCCATCGACTGCATCGGCTGCGGCAGCTGTGTGCGCGCCTGCATGCAGTCGGCGCTGAAGGTTGCCGGCGAACAGGTTCCGGTGAGCGATCTTCTCACTTACCTGGAAGAGGACCGCGTGTTCTACGAGCAGTCCGGCGGCGGTGTGACGCTTTCCGGCGGCGAGGTCACGTCTCAGCCGGAAGCGGCGATCAATCTTCTGGAAGCGTGCAAACGCGAAGGCCTGCACACCGCCATTGAAACCTGCGGCTACGCGAAAAAGGACGTGCTCTTAAGATTTGCAGAAGTCGTCGATCTCTTTCTTTTCGACATCAAGCACATGGATCCGGAGCGCCACGCAGAACTCACCGGCGTGCGCAACGAGATGATCCTCGACAATCTCGAGACGCTGCTCCAGCGCCGCCACAATGTGAAGGTGCGGATGCCGCTCCTGAAAGGGATCAACGACAGCGAGCCGGAGATTCGCGCCGTCGTCGATTTTCTCACGCCGTATAAGGATCTGAAAAATTTCAAGGGGATCGATCTGCTGCCGTATCACAAGCTCGGCGTCAATAAATACACGCAGCTCGGCATGGAGTATGCCATCGATGGCGATCCAAGTCTTTCCGACGACGATCTCGATCGCATTGAAGGCTGGATCAGCGGATCGGATTTCCCAGTGACGGTGATCAGGCACTAGAAAGGAGCCTGGCTATGAACGACAAACCCATGGAAAGGATCATCCAGGAATCGGTGCCTGGCAAACAGGTCACCATCGCCCACGTGATCGCTTCGCCGATGGCGGATATCTACGAGCGTCTCGGCATCGACGAGCAGGGCGCGCTCGGCATCTTGACGTTGACGCCGTGCGAGACCGCGATCATCGCTGCGGATATTGCGACGAAAGCTGCGGAGGTGGAGATCGGATTTCTCGATCGTTTCACAGGCTCGGTCATCATCAGCGGCGATGTGCAGAGTGTGCAGACAGCCCTCGAGGCTGTCACGGAAACGCTGCAGTCGCTGCTCGGATTTGACACCGTGGCTGTGACGAAAACATGAAGAGAAAACGCATCATGATCGCAGGCCCTGCCAGAAGCGGAAAATCTGCTCTCGCCAATTTTCTCAACGGCGAGGAGCGATCGCTGAAGCGCACCCTCGACACGAGCTATCGCCAGCGTACGTTGGAGGTGCCGAGCGCGTATCTCGAGAACACGTGGATGTATCAGCATCTCATTGCCCTCGCGCAGGATGCCTGGTGTATCCTCGTGCTCGTCGATCAGGAAAACCCACAGCCGCTGTACTCGCCGGGATTTGCGCAGATCTTTCGCTGCCCGGTGGTGGGCGTCATCAGCAAATGCGATCTGGCGCCGCAAAATCGAGCACTCGTTGAGCGCCAGCTGGCAGAGATCGGCGTCGCGGCTCCGTATTTTGCCGTGAGCATGGTGACGGGAGAAGGCCTGGAGGATCTCAAAAAGTATTTGCAAGAACTGGAGGGAGGGCGGAAGCATGAAGTTCATCACAGAAAATGATCTCAGGGCGCTGTATAAGGCACAGCCCTTTTCATCCTATGATCCGAAGGAAGGAGAACGGCTGACGCCTGGCGCCAGACAATTTCTCATCGACAGAGGGATCAATATGTACGGCGGGCGCAGCGAAAAATCGCAGGCGCGTGCTGCACGCTCAGCAAACCTTGCCGGGGCAGCATCCGAGCATGAAAAACGCTGGCTCAAACTGAAACTAGAAGCGGAGCGCCTGCGATTTTTGCGGGCAGAGAAAAAACTGCTCGCCAGTGATGTGCAGATGGCGCAGCAGCTGACTGCGCTGGGCCGACAGCTTTCGCTGCTTGCGCTCTGCACATCCGACAATTACGAGGTGGCGGATCTTTTCTGCACAGGTTGTGCCGGTATGGACGAGGAAAATTTTTCCCAGCCGCTTTCCGATTGTGTTGCAGTCAACGAATTCTGCATGCAGCTGGAACAGGCGGAAACACTGCTCACACTGGCTGAGTTGCGCAACGACCTGCGCCTGCTGCAGCTGGAGCTCGCTGAGAAAATCCACGACGACAAGCTGCGGGAAAAACTGACGACGAAATTGAACCAGATCATTAACCGACTGTCACAGCTGATATGTCAAACGATGGGAGGCAGAGCATGTCAGAGGAACGCATGAATTTTACAGCCTGCGACGAAATGGTCGCAGCTTTTGAAAAAGTGATCGCGACGCCAGTCACGCACAAATCTTCGGCTTATTACACCGGCGTCGATCTCGGCACTGCCTGCGTGGTGATCGCGGTGCTCGACGAAAACAAGCAGCCGATCGCCGGCGCCATGCGCTATGCAGACGTTGTGCGCGATGGTATGGTCGTTGACTACATCGGCGCGGTGCAGATCGTGCGCGAGCTGAAGGAAGAGATCGAAGCCAAGCTCGGCGTCGAACTCGTCTACGCTGCTGGTGCGATCCCGCCGGGAACCGATACCCTCGACGGCGGCGCTGTGAAAAATGTCATCGAAGGTGCTGGGTTTGAATGCACGAATCTGCTCGACGAATCCACAGCAGCCAATCTGGTGCTCCAGATGAAAAACGGCGCCGTTGTGGATATTGGCGGCGGCACCACTGGGATCTCGATCTTCAAAGATGGCAACGTTTCCTACATCGCCGACGAACCAACCGGCGGCACCCATTTTTCGCTGGTCATTGCCGGCGCGTATGGAAAATCCTTCGCAGATGCCGAGCTCTATAAACGCGACGACGCGCATCACAAGGAGCTCATGCCGGTTGTGCGTCCCGTCATCGACAAGGTGGCGACGATCATCAGCCGTCACATAGAAGGACACGATGTGGACGCGATCGCGCTGGTCGGCGGCACCTGCTGCTTCACAGGCATTGAGGGTGTCATCGAAAAGCGCACCGGCGTGCCAACGCACAAGCCGAAAAATCCGATGTTCGTGACGCCGCTCGGCATTGCGCTCAGCTGCAAGCCAGAAGCGAGCGAGGAGTGAGCGTCATGGATATTCGCATCATCAAATCGCCGTCGGCAGGCACCGTCGATATTCTGCTCCGGCGCAAGGGCTCGGACAGAAATACCCTGCCGCCCTGCACAGACGCCATCGGACTTGTGCAGGGAAAAATGATCGACATGGTCGTGGCGGCAGACATTGCAGAAAAAGCGGTGGGCGTTACCGTCGAAGATATTCGCGGCAGCTGCCCGCAGAATATGATCCTGCTGGCGATATTTGGCGACACAGCGTCGGTCGAATCGGCGCTGGCGCAGATCCGGCAGGAAGTACAGGGAGGGACACGGTACACATGCTTACAGCAAAATTGACTGGCCACATCTGGTCGACGCGCAAAGCAGAGTCGCTGAACGGGCTCAAGCTGATGCAGGCGGAGATCATTGGCGGCGGCAGCGATTCCGGCAAGCGGATCATCGTCGTCGACATCATCAGCGCCGGCATCGGCGATCGCGTGATCATCACCACCGGCTCCTCTGCCAGACGCATGCTCGGCAATGACGACGTTCCTGTGGATGCCGTCGTCGTCGGCATCATAGATGAAGATTGCAGTTTTGAATAAAGCGGGGTGTGAGAATGAATCTGATAGAACAAATACGGAATGCGGGGGTCATTGGCGCCGGGGGCGCTGGTTTTCCGACCCATGCCAAGCTCGCATCCGAAGCAGAATATATTTTAATGAACGGCGCCGAGTGCGAACCGCTACTGCGCGTGGACCAGCAGCTCATGGCGCTCTATCCTGACGAGATCATCAAGGGATTTGAGATGGCCGGGCGCGCTGTGAACGCGCAGCACGCGATCATCGGCATTAAGAAAAAACACGACAAAGTCATCGCGCTTCTGCGTGAGCGCATCCAGGCCCTCGGGCTGGCAGATTTTGTCGAGGTGAAGGAGCTGGCGGATGTGTATCCAGCTGGCGACGAGCAGGTGCTCGTTCATGAGCTGACCGGACGCGTCGTGCCAGAGGCTGGCATTCCGATCGCTGTCGGCTGCGTCGTCGTCAATTCTGAGACAGCGCTCAATATTTACAAGGCGAGCCAGGGCCAGCCAGTGACAGAAAAATACATCACCATCGCTGGCGATGTGCCGCGTCGCCTCACCGTGAAGGTTCCTGTCGGAACGCCGATCATCGACGTGCTGAAGCTTTCCGGCATCGACGATTTCACAGACTACGCTGTGATCGACGGCGGTCCGATGATGGGGCCAGTGATGAAAGATCTTGGCGGCTACATCTCAAAGAAAAACAAGGGCTTTATTATTTTACCAAAGCGCCATCCACTCATCGCCAAAAAATCGACGACGCTGGAACAGGCCAGACGCGTGAACAAGGCCACCTGCGAGCAGTGCCGCATGTGCACCGATCTCTGCCCACGTTATCTGCTGGGCCACAACATGCAGCCACACAAAATGATGCGGGCGCAGAATTATTTCACCGGTGATCTCGCAGGAACAGAGCTCGCGCAGCTCTGCTGCCAGTGTAATCTCTGCGAATTGTTCAGCTGTCCAGCCGGGCTCCATCCAAAAATGGCCAACCTCTTTTTCAAAGGGCTGCAGCAACAGGAGGGTATTCGCTACCAGCGCGAGAAAGATGTTTTCGAGCCACGCAGCATGCGCCCCTATCGCCAGGTGCCATCCAAGCGCCTGATCGCGCGTCTCGGGCTGCATGATTTTGACCAGCCAGCGCCAATGAGCGAGGAAACCGTGACGCCGAATGTGATCCGCATCTCCACCCGCCAGCATGTCGGCGCGCCGGCTGTGCCAACGGTCAGCGTTGGTGCGCATGTGGAAGCTGGACAGAAGATCGGCGAGATCGCGCAGGATAAGCTCGGCGCTGCGATCCATGCGAGCATCAGCGGCAGCGTGAGCGAAGTGACACCCTATTATATAGAAGTAAGGAGATAGAACAATGCGGGCAATAGGTATGGTTGAATTTAACAGTATCGCCAAAGGCATCTACGCGGCCGACCAGATGGCCAAGATCTCTGAGGTGGAGTTCGCAGCAGCCACCTCCACCTGCCCAGGAAAATACATCGCCATCGTTCACGGCGATGTGGCGGCGGTGGAAGATTCTGTGCGCATCGGCGAGCGCATGGCCGGCGAGTTCTTCATCGACTCGATCATCATCCCGAACGTCGATCCTGGCGTTTTCCCGGCGATCACCGGCGCAACAATGCCGGAGCGCGTGCAGGCCGTGGGCATCATGGAATCCTTCTCGCTGGCGACGATGATCGTCTGCGCAGATGCGATCCTCAAAGCTGCTGAGCTCGAACCGATCGAACTGCGTCTCGGCAATGGCCTCGGCGGAAAAAGCTACTTCACCTACACCGGCGATGTGGCAGCTGTTCAGGCTGGCACCGATGCCGGGCTGGAGATCGCGAAGGAAAAAGGACTCCTCGTTGATGCCGAAGTCATTCCGTCGCCATCGGAGCTTTTGATCCCAACTTTATTATAAATGATAGAAAATAACGCAGGCGAAAGGATGTGATCCAATGAAAAAACTGATCTGTGCCAAGGATGTGGAACACGCTGTGGCAGCAGGCGAACACGTCATCTACGTGGACGCGAGCACCATCATCACGCCGTCAGCGCGCGACGTTGCCGCAAATGCCGGGATTTCTTTCAGCGAAGGCTGCGCGCCGACAGCGACAACCGCAGCAGATTCTGCGGCGAGCACTGCCTGTGAAAAAACTGCGCCAGAGACAGCGGGAACGCCTGACAGCAACCTGATCTATAAAGCGCTGCAGATCCTTACAGAAAAAGGCATGCTCGGTCAGCTGATGAACGCCGTCGGCGTGGATGCGCCATATGTATCAGAAAGCGACAGCGCCGGCATGGTCAAGCTCGTACGGAGCAATACGGCAAAATTCCAGCCGCTGGATACCGGACATCCCGGTGACCAGGTGTATTACAACGAACTCATCGGCGCTGGCGACGGCGTGCCGCTGAACGCTGGCTTTATGACGATCGATCGCTGCACGTTTTCCTGGAACGTGGACTGTCAGGAGATCTACTACGTCATCGATGGAACCCTGACGGTTGAAAAAGACGGACGTGTTTTCACAGCCGGTGTCGGCGACTGTCTGCTCTTCAAACGCGGTGCGCGTTTGACTTTCGGCACGCCGGGCAAGGTGAAGGTTTTCTATGTTACACATTGAGTACTGACCAAGGAGGTTAATCATGGAAGCTATCGGTATGATCGAAACCTATGGATTGGTCCCTGCCATTGAAGCAGCGGACGCTATGTTAAAAGCCGCCGAAGTGCGACTCTTGGAAAGAGATTTTGTCAAAGGCGGGATCGTCACCATCATCGTTACCGGTGATGTCGCAGCGGTCAAGGCCTCTGTCGATGCTGGCGCAGCAGCTGCAGCGCGTTTGGGCGAAAATTGCTTGCGCACCCAGCACGTGATCCCTCGTCCGCATCCGGAAGTGGGCGAATGCATCGTCAATCCCATCCCGCTCGCAGAGCTCCGCGAACAGGGAGAGTGTCCCAGGCGAGGCTTGAGTGAAAAAGCGCTGAGCGCTGAACCGCTAGCTGTCGTCAGGGATGTCGCAGAATCCTCGTCAGAAGATCAGGACGCGATCACCATCGCTGAACTCACAAAAGAAAACCTCGATCGACTGATCGAGAGCCACGGCGTCGCAGCTGTGATGAACGCGCTCGCGTCGGAAAAAGTCGTGGCGCTGAGAAATCTCGCTCGTGAATACGACGATCTGGCGATCGCCGGACGCGCAATCTCCAAGGCGAACAAGGAAACCTTGCTCGCAGAACTCACAAAACATTACGAAGCAGAAAAATGATCACAATAGATAAAGGAGGTCGCCCTTTAAATGGAAAATATTGATTACGATTTACGGTCGGTACAGGAAGCCAGAGATCTGGCCCGCAAGGGACAGATCGCTACAGAAAAACTGGCAACCTACACAGAAGATCAGATCGATCGCATCATCCGCAATATGGTGCGCGTCGCTGAAGAAAATGCTGTGACCCTCGCACAGATGGCAGTCGAAGAAACTGGATTCGGCAAGGTTGCCGACAAAACGTATAAAAACCACATGGCATCCACCCTGCTGTACGATGCCATCAAAGATATGAAGACCATCGGCGTGATCCACGAGGATCCAGCCCTCGGCACCATGGATGTTGCAGATCCTGTTGGTCTGCTCATGGGCATCGTGCCATCCACCAACCCAACCTCGACAGCGATTTTCAAATCGATCATTGCCGTCAAAGCGCGCAACGCCATCGTCTTTTCTCCGCATCCATCTGCAGTGAAATGCACCGCACGCGCTGCTGAGCTCATGGCGCAGGCTGCTGTCGAAGCTGGCGCGCCGGAAAATACCATCGGCTGCATCACCAAGACTTCGATGCCAGCAACCAATGAGCTCATGCACTGCAAGGAAGTTAAGATGATCATCGCCACCGGCGGTCCGGGCATGGTAAAAGCTGCGTACAGCGCCGGCAAACCAGCGCTCGGCGTTGGCGCCGGGAATTCTCCGGCGTACATCGAGCGCACCGCCAACATCAAACAGGCTGTGACAAACATCATCGCATCGAAGACGTTTGACTACGGCACGATCTGTGCGTCGGAGCAGTCCATCATCTGCGAAGAATGCAACAAGGATGCTGTCATCGCCGAGCTGAAAGCGCAGGGCGCGTACTTTATGAGCCCAGAGGAAACAGACAAGGTCTGCAAGCTTCTCTTCAAAAATGGCGGCCACGCCATGAACGCCAAATTCGTCGGTCGTTCTCCGCTCGTCATCGCCAGCGCAGCTGGGATTTCTGTGCCGGAAAACACCACCGTGCTGATCGGGCCACAGGGCGGCGTCGGTGACGGCTATCCGCTTTCTTACGAAAAACTCACCACCGTTCTTGCGTTCTACGTCGTCAAGGATTGGCACGAAGCCTGCGATCTTTCGATCGCGCTCCTGCAGAACGGCATCGGCCACACGATGAGCCTGCACACAGAAGACCGCAACATTATCCTCGAATTTACACGCAAGCCAGCCAGCCGCATTCTCGTGAATACCGGCGGCAGTATGGGCGGCACCGGCGGCAGCACAGGTCTTGTGCCATCCTTCACCCTTGGCTGTGGCACCTGGGGCGGCAGCTCGACGTCGGAAAATGTCAGCCCGCTGAATCTCATTAATATCAAGAAGGTCGCCTTCGGACTCAAAAACTGTGCAACCATGGTCGCGGACGATCCAACCTTCAACCATCCAGAGCTGGGCAGCATCCCTGGCGCGTTCGGCAACACTGCTGTGAATACGCAGCGCATCAGCGCGAGCGCACCGACTGCCTGCGCAGGGAACGCCTATCTTTCCCCTGAACAGTACCAGAACGGCGGCTGCCAGACAGGCTGCAAAAATGGTGCGAACATCGGCGACGAGATCGACGCCAAGCAGCTGAACGAGATTGTCGAAATGCTCGCAAAAGTGCTGCGAGGTGAGTGAAATGGCCAGCAAGGAATATGAAGTGCTCATGCAGGCGCTGCTCAAGGCTGTGCAGGAGGCTTCCAAAGAAAATGCAGCCAGCACCGCCGCTGGTGTGCCGGTAGGGATCTCCAACCGTCACATCCATCTTTCGCAGGCAGATCTTGACCAGCTTTTCGGCGCAGGCTATCAGCTGACGCCGATGAAGGAGCTTTCTCAGCCGGGACAATTCGCCTGCAAAGAAACGGTCACCATCTGCGGACCAAAGGGTGCGATCGAAAAAGTGCGCGTGCTTGGTCCGGTGAGAAAAGAAACGCAGATCGAGATCGTTGCCGGCGACTGCTTCAAGCTTGGCGTGAAAGCGCCAGCCAAACTTTCCGGCGATCTCGCAGGAACGCCGGGCATCACCGTCGTCGGTCCGAGAGGATCTGTGCAGACGGCGCAGGGGCTCATCGTCGCTCAGCGTCATATCCACATGGCGCCAGCAGACGCGCAGGCTTATGGTGTGCAGGATGGGCAGATCGTCAAGATCCGCGTGGGCGGATTACGCGGCGGCATTTATGACAACGTTGCCATTCGTGTGACCACAAGTTCAAAACTGGAATGTCATCTCGACACCGAAGAAGCCAATGCGATGGGTGTCGCAGGGACTGTAGAGATTGTTCACTAATTAAAATTAAGAATAAAAAGCAAAATTTAGGAGGAAATCAACATGACTAAGAATGAAGCACTCGGTATGATCGAAACCAAAGGTTTGGTAGGCGCCATTGAAGCAGCAGATGCCATGGTAAAGGCTGCAAACGTTACCCTCATCGGTAAGGAATTTGTCGGCGGCGGGCTCGTCACCGTTATGGTCCGCGGCGATGTCGGCGCTGTCAAGGCTGCGACTGACGCTGGTGCTGCTGCTGCGCAGCGCGTTGGCGAACTGCTCAGCGTACACGTTATCCCACGTCCACATGCTGAAGTCGAAGATATTCTGCCACAGAAATAAACTGCATGCATAGAAAATGCCCCACGCTGACGATCCGTCGGCGTGGGGCATTGCTGTTTATGAGAGATTGATAAAGCGCTGCAAAATGGCTGCGAGCTGTGCGCGCGTTGCGCCTTCGCGCGGAGCCAGGGTGGTGTCGGTGAGACCGGTGATGAGCCCCTGCTCGACGCCCCAGCGCATGGCGTCTTCTGCCCATGGCGAAATGGTGGCGGCGTCTGTGTAACGGTCGAGATCAGCGCTGGCTATTGGCGCATTGCTGTAGCGATGGAGCATGGTGATGAGCTCTTCGCGGCTGACGCTGTCGTTTGGCCGCAGACCGTCGGAAATATTGTTTTCGATGGCCCAGGATTGCACGCTGCTGTACCATTCATCGCCAGCTGGCAGATCCTGCGCGTTTGCCTGGCGAGCGAGGGTGGCCCAGATCATGGCGCGGGTGACAGACGTTTGCGGTCCAAAGAGCGTGTCGGAGACGCCGATCATGAGCCCATTTTCGTAGACGTAGCGCACCGGCTCGAAGAACCAGTCGCTGGAGAACACGTCGTCAAACGGCACGGCGTCCTCGCCGATTTTGGCGAAGCGCACGTCAAGGCTGACGGCGCCGTCTGGCATGTTGAAGGTGTAGCGGCCGTTTCCTTCGGCGCGGATCTCGATGCGGCGTCCGGCGTCAGCGGTGACGCTGAGCGCGTCGAGGGTGTAGCCGGCGTCTGGAGAAACGGTGAGGGTGACGATGGTGTCTTTGGCGGCGGCAGTCGGTGAAATGAGAATGCTGCCGTGCTCAGGCTTCTCCGAGATCTGGACAGGATAGAGCGGGCTGTCGCTTGGTCCAGGTGTGCTGCCGGTGCCGCGGGTGATCTGGAGGGTGATGGTGCTGTCGCTTTTGCCGTCTGCGCTGACGCGCAGCTGGAAGTTTTTCGTTTCACCTGGCGCAAGCGACACGGCGCTGCTCCAATCGCCGGAGCTGAGCGTTTCACCATCGAGGCTGATGCGATCGCCGCTCTGCGCCATGAGCTGCACACTTTCTGCTTCCAGCGGCAGCGTGACGCTCTGCGCGTTTTCGCTGACATCGAGATGATGTGTCGTATCGCCATAGCGCACGGCGAGATCGCTGAGCAGAGCCGTGGCGCGGGTGAAGGTACGGCTGGTGGTGTTGCCGCGTTTGCCATCCGCTTCGGCGTAAGCGCGAATGGTGACGTTGTCACCTGCGGCGTCGAGCGCGTCTAGGCTGATCGGGCCGGTGTAGCGCTGGAAACTGCCGCCGTCGCTCCAGTAAATGTCTGCTTCGCCTGTGGTAGAAAGCGAGAGACTGGTGCCGTCGGCGACAGGACCTTCCATTTTGGAGAAGCGTACCTGTGGCACTGCGGCGCCGGAATCTGGCAGCGGATTGGTGAAGCCTTTGATGCAGACGTTGGTGATGTAGTAGTGGTTGTCCGTCGGTCCGGCGACATCCTGCCAGCCGTTCTGCGTGTAGATGTAGCTTTCGCCGCCGTCGCCCATGTAGACAGGCACATAATTGTCCGATGGCATCGGGCACCATTCGATCGGCACTGGCAGCGTGTAGCCAGGATTTTCAAAGGTGACGACGATGCTGAATTGCTCGCCGGCTTTGAGCGCAACAGGCTCGTCAAGCTCGATGGTGTGGTAGCCGGCGTAGGTTTCGCGGCCGCTCTGTTCAGCGAGGGCGCAGGTGCCGGAAGTTGGTTCTCCGTCTTCTACGCCTGTGTAAACGGAGAGGTGATAGCGAGCGCCGGCGTCGGTTGTGTAGAAGGAGACAGCTTCCAGCTGCTCGTCGCTTTCGGCGGTAAAAATATTCGCCGCTGTGCCTCTGGTTGGGTTGTTCGGATCGGTGGCGATCGAGTAGGACCAGCCGACGGTGTCGTACTGATAGTTGTGGGCGTAATTGTTGGCTTCTTCAAGCAGATAGGCATTGCCGCAGGCGATGGTCTGGTCTTCGTAGGAAAGCCAGAAATAGCCGTCGTCGCCCCAGCTGTTGCCCCAGCTGTTGCGCACCAGCCAGGCACCGTCGTGCTCTGGCTGATTGCCGGCGACAAAGTTTTCTTTTGGATAGTTGTCGTCCCAGCCAACGATGAGCACCGCATGGTCCGAAGCTCGGACGACGTTGTTGTACACAGCGTGGGTGGATGGATTGTAGGTGCTGAGCCCGTGGGAATAGTAATTTGTGCTGACTGGCCCAACGGTCATGATCAGCTGCTTGGTGATGGAATCCGGGACGTGGTTGTCTGTGCCAGGACCAGAATAGCTGCCAGTCGGCATGTAGTAGGCGTCCTGCAAATGATAATCGGCAGCGTAGCGCAGACTTTCGTCGAGATGCGGCCGTTCGTTCGTCAAAAGCGGCGCCTTGTCGTTCGTCACTGGCCCTTTCCAGGCAGCCAGCGTGCCGACAGCGCGGGCATCGTTGCCGCCAGTGAGATAAGGATCGGACAGCGGCGCATATTCTTCCTCTTCGTTGCCGTGGTAGCAGAACCAGGCCGTGTGCATCGGCGAAAGCGTCAGCTGCGGAAATTGATCGCGGATGCTGCCTGCCGCTGAAGAATTTGCAGCGATTGCCCAGCAGACGCCGAGATCGCCTTGGTTCACCACAGAATCCACCAGCCCGTATTCGCGCAGATCGTAGCTTGACGGCAAGCTACCGCGGCTTGTGCGCGTCTGCGCCTGATCCGCCAGCGCTGCGTAGCTTTCGCTGAGATAGGAAAAATCCTGCGCCGACGGCGCTGGACCCTGGCGACCGTTTTCGATCCATTCCGTGTAGGCTGGATTGATGCGGCTTTCGTCGATCACCGCCGGCGAGGCTTCGCTTGCAGACGCCGGTGCCGCTGTGAGCAAAAATGCAGCCGCCAGAAGACTGCTGAGTAAACGTTTATGGTTCAAGGAGAATCCCTCCTGTTGCATTAAAGTAAGTGCGCGCAGTTTCGGCGGCGCGCCTGTTATCTACTATAATAACGGACCAGCGCCTTCTTCGCAATTAAATAATGACCGCCGAGGACAACTTCTGCTCGCGCGCGGCAACAAATCGTTGCAGAGGGGGGGCGCCGTGCAACAATTTGGAACTATGGAATCTATTATAGATGGTATAAAATAAAAGGAAATATATATCATATGGAGAGAGGATGATCACCTGTGGAAGAAAATCAGGAAATACGTTCTGCGGCGCTCGATCTGGACACGCTGAAAACGCGCGCAGCGCGCTGTGTGTGAAAATACTCTGTGGCAGCCCGCTGAAGGTTGAACGTATCATGTATCATAATTGTGAGGCGGCGCGCAGTGAGCTCTTTTGCCCAAAATGCGGCCGCATTGAATTTGGTGTTGAACGCGAGGTGTATCTGGCGGCAAAATACTATGTCGACACCTTTCATTTTAATATGTATCAGGGGCTGGAAGACAATGAGCAGCGTCGCCGCATGAACATCGCCAAGATCAGCGAGATCATGGACTGGCAGAACGACAAGCTCGGCATCAGCGATGAAAACGGTTTTTGCGTGCCCCTCGATATCAAGCCAGACGCGCTGGGCCGCACCAGCATTTTCCGCGACAGCGACCTGGCAGAAGGGGAGTGAGCGCCGTGGAAAACACGCCTATCATCGATGTGCATGGGCTGTCGTGTAAATCCGGCAACAATTATCTGCTGCACGATGTAAACTGGAAGGTTTATCCTGGCGAGCACTGGGTCGTTTTCGGCCTCAACGGCAGCGGCAAGACCACGCTCCTCGGCGCAGTCGCCGGATTCCAGCCATATACCCATGGAACCTTGCGCGTATTCGGCGAAGAATACAGCGACGAGAACATTTTCCGTCTGCGCCGACGCATCGGCTTCGTTTCGAGTTCGTTTTTTGACAAAGTTGTCGCCGAGGAGGCCGTGATCAATATCGTGCTCTCAGGTCTGTTTGGCAGCCTTGGCGTGCGCGGCAAAGTCAGCGATCGCGCGCGCGTTGAAGCAGAGATGCTGCTGGCCACATTTGGTCTCGCTGAAAAGTGCGACTATCCGTTCAAAATGCTTTCCAAGGGCGAACGCCAGAATGTGCTCATCGCTCGTGCGCTGCTTGTGCGGCCGGAAATCCTCATCCTCGATGAACCAGGCACCGGCCTGGATGTTCTTGCGCGCGAAAAGACCCTTTACATGGTGCAGCAGCTTGCGCGCGAAACAGGCACAGCCATTATTTATGTGACCCATTATCCAGAAGAATTGCGGCCGGAATTTGATCATTGTCTGATGCTGCGCCGCGGCCGTGTGTTTAAAAAAGGCGCCACGCAGGAGCTGTTTTCAGAAGATGTGCTCAACACCTTCTTTGAAGAAGATGTCAAACTGCACTACGACACAGATGGCAATTATGTGCTCCGCGCCGAAAAGCCATCTGCGCTCTACGACCTTCTGCAGAAATATAAAGCGAACAAACAGAAGGAGGTGGGCTGAAAATGGGAACACGCGACGATATGTGCGGCATTGATGTTGCCCGCATGGCAGAGCTTGGTGGCTTTGCCGAAGAGATCACCATCATCGGCTGCGTCTACAAGCAGGACGGAGACGTGCTCTATCGCGTCACCGATGATCTGGACGAAGCCTACCATTTTTACGAAAGTGCCGCGCGTCAGGGCATTCGACAGCCGCTTCTGGCAATGCTTCGATGCGCTTGCTGCCACTCCGGCAGAAAACAGCGCCGCCAATATTTTGGAACGCTACCGGAAAGATCTGGAAGGCCGCTACGCGCGGGAGCCGCTCGATCTTTTCAGCGTCTTTCTTGACGAAGCGCTCGAGCGCCATCGACTATCGACAGAAGCCTATGCCGATTTTGCCGGCTGGCTGGAAGAAAACTACGAAAAAATGGCCGACGACTGGATCGTCAAGGAACAATACGAGCGCACCTTCTACGGTTTCGCGTCTTATAAAGATCCAGCGAGCCTCAACGTGCGCGTAGACACCGCACCGTTTAATCTCCTGCAAAAGCAGCAGGAAATGCGCCGACAGGGCGTTGCCGCCACGCCGATCTTCCGCAAAACCGTGCAATATAAAGAAAGCTCCGCCGTCGCCAAAGTGCGCCGCGATTTTCAAGAGTGGCTGAAGGAGACCATCAAGCGCTTCGCGCTGCCGTTTGAAACAGCCATCAGTGGCGACCACGCGGTAGCCGCACCATTTGACACCGCGTCCCTCGAGGAACTCTCCGCACCAGCGCAGGAAACGCTGCGCTACTATCTTGGCCTCTGGGGCATGCAGTGAATGAATATGACACGATTCTAAAAAAGGATATGATGAAGAAGAACGCTCTCCAGCGTATGGAAATAAGCAGTCCATCGCTGGGGAGCGGTCGCATTTTATGAGATTGTTTCAGGAGCGTTTTCGCGCGCCAGCTCAACAAACGCCCGGCTGACGTCATCGAGCGCAGGCTGCGCGTTGGTGGCGAGCATGATATCGAGGGTGAGGTCTTCCTCAAAAGGAATGAGCACCGCGTCGTTGTCGGCGATGAGCTGGCTGCCGTCAGAATAATGGCGACTGGAAATGCCGACGTAGCGTCCGGACGCAATGAGCTGTCCGTAGAGCTGGCGACTTTGCGTTTGCAGCGCCGGTTCGACATTGCCCAAACGTTGGAGCAGCTGTGTGAAGGGATGCGTTTCGTTGATCTCCGTCTGCAGCATAGCGATCGGCTGCTGCATCAATTCAGCGATGCTTATCGTTTTGCGCTTCGCCAATGGCAATTGCGCGCCGGCGACGCAGATGTATTCATCCTTCATAAAAGGTTGGAGCCGCACCTGATCGACGTATGGCGTGAAGACTTCCCGATACGCTTCGTTGTGCATGATGACCACCAGCGCCAGGCCATTGTGGTGCAGCGAGACATATTGCATGCAGTCAAGGGTGTTGGCCTCCTTGATCTGATAGCGGACCTTGGGATAGAGCGCGCTGAAATCGCTGAGCAGTGAAGGCATCGCGACAGCGTTTGAGATTGGCGTGCCCCAGAGAAGCAGCTCGCCTTCCAGATCCTTTTGGCGCGTCATGTGTGCCAGCTCAAGCCGCACCTGCTGGAAAGCTTTCACCGTTTCGCGCGCCACCGGTAAGAGCACCTCGCCCTCTGGCGTCAGCGTCATGCCCTTGGAGCTGCGCACAAAAAGCTGCGCCTCCATTTCTTCTTCAAGTTGGCGGATGATTTTGCTGACACTCTGGTGCGTCGTGTAAAATTCCAGACTGGTTTTGGTGATCGAATGATTCTCCGCCAAAGCCAGAAAATATTTCAAATGTTACGCACGCATAGCAGGACCTCCAATCTCATAGCGGTTTTCGTGTGAATGCTCTATCTTTTATTATAGCATGTTGTGGAGAAACGGTAAAAGAAAACCTAGAAGCATGCAACGATTTCTTACACGTTTTGAAAAACATGCAATAATCAGGACCTATGCGTGCTATAAGCGTCGGCCTATAATAAAGCCATGATCAAACATCAACAAATTTCCAAAAGGAGAGTAATTAAAATGGCTTTAACAGACAAGGTATTGATGCTCGGTGTTGACGGTTTGGATCCAACACTGACCAGAAAATTCGTCGACCAGGGAAAACTCCCTAACATTCAGAAATTTATCGAACGCGGCGCACAGAAACACGATCTGAAACTTCTTTGCACCCCTCCAACGATCACTCCACCACTGTGGACGACGCTGGCTACCGGCGCACTGCCTGTCACCCACGGCATCACCTGCTTCTGGCGTCAGGATCCAGAACATCTGGATACCGCTGGTTACAACCTTGACAGCCGTCTCTGCCACGCAGAACCACTGTGGAACGTTACAGCAGAAGCTGGCATGAAGACCCTCGTATGGCATTGGCCTGGCAGCTCCTGGCCTCCAACCAGTGACAGCCCAAATCTCCATGTTGTCGATGGCACCCAGCCAGCAGCACCAAACTCTGGCGTTGCCAAGATTGAAATGGAAAAGATGACCTATGCATCTACCCGCTTTGAAAAAGTAAATTATAAGCCAGGCGCGACCAACAATACTGGTGCAGGCTGCGTCATTGAAGACGTACCGGAAGCCGACGACGTATTCGATGCAAATAGCATCCTTGGCGGCGATTCCATGAGCATGCGCAACATCATCCTCAAGCAGAGCGATGGTGAAGACGGCATCGAAGACGTGCCGATCGACCTTTGCAACTCCCCAATCAAGGAAGCCAAAGGCTGGGTAGACGCTCCAGAAGGCGCTAAGGAATTCTATGTTGTCACTTCTAACGGTGTGGTTCGTCGTCCATGCCTGATCCTGAAGAACGAAGAAGGAAAATACGACCGCGTTGCTTACTATCACAGCAAGAAAGACGCAGAACCAATCGTCGTCCTCAAGGAAGGCGAATATGTTTCCGATGTCGTCGATGAATTTGTATATAAAGAAGAAAAAGCGCTTGGTAACCGCAACATGCTCCTGACCTCCATCTCTGAAGATGGTAACGAAGTGCATCTCTGGATGAGCAAGGCTTTCGACATTGCGCACGACACGCTCTTCCATCCAAGAAGCATCTACAAGCAGGTTGTTGAAAACTGCGGCCATGTGCCACCAAACCCAACCTTCGGCGGCAAACAGCTGGATGTCATCAACAAGATCATGATCCCTACCTGGGAAGTGCTCTGCCAGTGGCAAGCCGATGCGCTGAACTACCTCATTGACACCAATGGCTACCAGGTCGTCTTCAGCCACATCCACAACGTTGACGCTTGCGGTCATATGTTCTGGTACTACGGCAAGAACCGCCCAATCATGAACAAGATGGAAGAAGAAGGCTACCAGAAAGCCATCGAAGAAGTTTATCTCCAGACCGACCGTTACCTCGGCCGCTTCTTGCACTATCTTGATGAAGGCTGGACCATCACCATCTTCTCCGACCACGGCCTTCTCACCCCAGAAGAAGAAGAAAAGCCACTCATCGGCGATGCTTTCGGCTGCAACGTTGGCGTTATGAGCGAACTCGGCTTCACCGTGCTCAAGAAAGATGAAAACGGCAACCCAATCAAAGAAATCGACTGGGAAAAGACCCGCGCTGTTGCCACTCGCGGCGGCCAGATCTACATCAACCTCAAAGGCAAATACCCAACTGGTATCGTTGATCCAGCCGATAAGTATGAACTCGAACGCGAAATCATCGACGCCCTCTACAGCTATCGCTTAAACGGCAAGCGCGTCATCGCAGTCGCCATGCGTAACAAAGATGCCGTCAACCTTGGCACCGGCGGCCCAGAATGCGGCGACATCCTCTACTGGCTCGAAGAAGGCGTCAACCGCCTCCACGGCGACGCACTGCCAGAAGTACAAGGCTATGAAGACACCTGCGTCACCCCAATCTTCATCGCAGCAGGTAAAGGCTTCAAGCAAGGATATGAATGCGAACGCATCATCCGCCAGGCAGATATGGCCCCAACCCTCGCCTACATGCTCGGCGTAAGAATGCCTAAGCAGTGCGAAGGTGCTGTTGCTTACCAGATCCTTGAAGACTCCGGGATCTGAGTCAATTTGATCAGATAGTCACCTCCAAAATCATCAAAACATTTCACGCTAAGTGCATAGACTGAAAAGCGCGGGACTGCTCCTGTGAGAGTCCCGCGCTTTTTTGGAGAATTACACATAAGAAAAATTGATGGAGACGATTTGATTCGGATTTATAGAAAACAAAGAGAACGGATACTTCGGTTTACGAAGAGGAGGATCCATTATGACAAAAAAGAAATATATTCATCTTGGGATTATGTTGTTGATCACGCTTCTGATCAGCATTTGCCCGACGATTGGTTCGCTGACGCCGCTCGGTATGCGCACCCTTGCAATTTTTATCGCTGTACTCTACGGCTGGATGACGGTTGACCTTATCTGGCCAAGCATTTATGGATTTGTCATGTTGGCGCTGCTGGGTATTATGGACACGACTACGGCGTTAATGACGGGCCTTGGCAACTCCCAGATCGTTCAGGTTATCACAGTTATGGTTGTCGCCGGTGCTTTTGACGCGTCGGGCGTTACGAAGCTCATCACAAACTGGATGCTGACGCGTAAGCTGTTTCGTAAACAGCCATGGCTGTTGATCTGTGGCCTTGTGCTCACTTCTTATGTGCTAGGTCTGTGTGGTGTTGCGATCGCAGCAGTACTGATCCTCTGGAGTGCTGTTCTGCAGATCGCTGACGAAGGGCATTTTGATCGCGGCGATAAGCTCATCACTTTTATCATCTTGATGATCGCAGCGGCAAACTTTTCGGGTGTATTTTCCCTGCCGTTCCATGCAAGCACAATGATTTTTGAAGGGTACTTCATTGATACAACAGATCTGACTTTCTCGACGGCACAGTTTATTTTGGTTGGTGTCGTGACGACTGGCTTGGTTTTGGCTGTTATGCTGTTATGCGGAAAGTTTGTATTCAGAATGGATGCGTCGAAGTTTAGAATGCCAGAAGAGACAATTGAGAAAATGGAACACGAAACCATAGAAACGCGTGCCAAGATCGGCTTTGTTACGCTGATCGTGTACATGCTCTGCCTTGTTGTCCCATCCGTATTTCCTAATATGCCTGGCGCATCATTCGCACAGGCACTCGGTATTGGTGGATGGAGTTTGTTGGCGCTTTTGGTGTTGGCAGTTGTTTCTGTTCAGGGCAAAACCATCATCGATCTGCCAAAGACCTGGACCCAGTACATCGACTGGTCGCTGCTCCTGTTACTCTCTGTTACATTCCCACTTGCAGATGCAATGCGTTCCGAAGAAACAGGGATTATGTCATCGCTGATGGCGGCTGTTATGCCGGTCGTTTCTGAAATGAGTCTCTTCAGCTTTATGGTGCTCAGCATGATCTTGCTTGGTATCATTACCCAATTTGCCCATAATATTGTTCTCGCAGCGATGTTCACACCATTCCTGATCCCGATCTGCATTCAATTAGGCGGAAATCCATATGTGCTTTTCTTCCTCATGTTCTTTAGTCTGAACGCTTCTTATTGCACACCAGCAGCCAGCTTCCAATCTGCAATGGTGCATGGCTTTGAAGCGACGAATAAGAAATATGCGTACATCTTTGGGATCGTTTTCTCAGTCCTGACCTGGATCGTTTTGACAGTAGTGACAATTCCGTTGGCCGGTGTGATGTTCCCATATTGATAAACTAAAACCGCCGTCGTTGCGATCCTCTGTGGTTGCAACGACGGCGGTTTTGTTTTTATCTCACAAAATATTCCAGCCCGAAATGAACGATCTCGAGGATGCCTGGGATGTTGACACCGGCGAGGAGGGCGGTGATGAGCAGGCTGAAGAGGACGAGGAGCCAGGTGGCTTGGAGGTAGCGGGTGAGTTTCAGGAGCAGCTGGAAAAGGAGAAGGACGTATGCCCAGCCGAAGTAGAGGGCGTAGAGGATGAGCCCGTTTTCTTTTGTTCCCCAGCCGAGTCCGACGAGGAGGGCGAGGGAGAAAAGGATCCAGCAGCCGGCCATGCTGGCGGCGCGGCTGTGGCGGTTGAGCAGAAGGCTTACGAGCGCGAGGGCAAGGATGATGAGCCCGACGAGATTGAGCTGCTCCACGGGGGCGAGCATCCAGGAAATGTGGGTGGCTGGTTCTGTGCCGGTGAGTCCGGCGCTGGCGGCTGGCGCGAGAAAGATGTCGTGGATGAAGGCTGTGTATTGCTCGATGCGTCCGCTGAGCGGAACGGCTTTGCCGGTAAATTTATCGAGCGATTCGATCTTGTCGATGAGGGTTGCAAAAACATCGTAGCGACCGAAAACGAAAAGCAGCGCGATGAAGCCTAAGCCACATTTGAGCATGTCGAGAAACCAATTGCGAAAATCGCGGAATGGTGAATGGGCAGAATGGAGCGGTGTCCAGAAAAGACTGGTGAGCAAGGTGCTGCCAGCGCCGTAAAGGGCGATATAATACGGCTTATACCCCTCCGTTATATTGCTGCTGATGGCTTCACGGTTTGCGGCGAGGAGGGCGAGTGTGAGGGCGAGCCAGAAATAAGCGACGATGTACTGTTCCATCATCAGCACGCCGAGCATCTGAGCGTAGGTAAAGCTTGTGATGAGCATGAGCGCGGCGCGTTCGAGTGGCTTGAGATCGAGCAGGCGCGTCAGGAGCAGATTGGCGAGAAGGAGCATGACGATCTGCACGGCGTCGACGAGGATGGCCTGCGAAGTCGGAGAAAGCTGGAGAATCTGCCCGAGAAAATACGGTGCGCCGAGAAATGGTGCGGCGAAGAGGGCGAAAAGTGGTTGGCGCAGGTCGTTTTCCGGGAAGGTGATGAAGAGATAGCCCATGTTGTTGACGAGGGCGCCAGAATCGCTCGTGTAGATGATGTCGTAGCCGCTCGGGTCGTTGGTGTAGAAAGCGGTGGTGGCAAAAAAGATGCGCGCCATGCAGAGGATTTCTGCCAGAGCGAGCAAACTGTAGAGCGCCCATTCCCAGCGTGTGAGTTTGGAAAAGAGCAGACAGTCGCGCAGCATTTCGCCGAGACGGGTCCAGAACCAGCAGAGGCAGATGTAGATGAAGAGAAAGCCGCCAAGGGCCAGTGCGACACTGACGAAACGCGCCATGTTGGCGCTGCTGTCTGCAACGAGTGCCTGGAAGCTGGCGTTGCCGGCGAGGGCGTCATAAGCGAAGCGCTGACTGCGCAGCAGGATGCCGCACGCAGAAAGGAGCGTCCACATTTGTACGAACCATCCGTGGGCGCGGGTTTCGTTCCACAGGTTTGTCAGCTGACCGCTGATGAAAATCATGCAGATAAAAGTGATGGCAAGGCTGACATGCCAGATCTCTGGTTCGACAAGCCACTGCACTTGCGGCCAGAAAAAGGCGAGCGCTGAGAGCGGAAAATACCAGCTGGCTTTGAGGTTTTTGAAAAAGTCGTGGGCGGTGCGCGTCGGCAGCTGTCCGAGCACGGTGTGCGCATAGTCGCGGAATCGGTTGTTGGACATGATTGAGCCCCCTCGTGATGACGTAGATAGGACTATTGTAAATCATAATCGCGTGGCTGAAAAGCACAATTTGGTGACGATTCCCAGCGGTTGCCTGCAAAAAAGCCGACGCTTCAGGTGGAAACGTCGGCTGTGTGGTTAAGGGCGATAGGGTTCGCGTTCAGATTTCATGATGCTACCGTCGGCGGCTGCGATCTCATAATCGTATTCGGTGTCCTGGGTGGCAAAATCCACGCTCCATTCGTTGACGCCGTTGTCGCGGTCGTAGTCAATATCGACGTAAAGCGCATCGGCTTCGGCGACACCGGCGTGCTGCAGAGCGATCGCTTTGGCTTCGTCAGCGGTGATCTCATCAGCGGTCTGTGGGCTGGTGGTGGTGTTTTGCTGTGCATTGCTGTCGCGCCCCTGCTCGCGGTCAACGGAAAGGATGGCGCCGCTCTGTGCGTCGATCTCATAATCGTACTTGGCGTTGTCAGCGCTGGCGATAAATTCGATCTCATATTGCTGGCGGCCGTCGTCGCGGTCGAGTTTTGTTTTTGTGAAGCTGACATCTGCTTCGGCGAGACCGGCATCCTCGAGGGCGATCTGCTGCGCTTCAGCTTCCGAAATGGTGGCTGTGCTGCTGGTTGTGCTCGCGTTCTGCGGAGAGCCGCTGTTCTGGTGGGTGAAGTAATAGCCTGCGCCGATCCCGACGATGACTGCTAATGCGATGATGGCGATGGCTCCGATGATCTTTTTCATGATGGATCCTCCTTTTTGATGAGTGGGCGATTATGTTCGCGTGTTTGAACTTGTTTTGTTACATCAAGTATAGCTTTATGGCGGGCAAATGCCAATAACAAAAGCATAAATTAATTATAAACTTTTGTTAAACTGTCGTCGCCGCAAAAAAAGAAGGCCCGCAGGCCTTCTTGGTCATGAAGCGCTCTCATCGCTCCCAAGATTTTTTGGGTTTCTTTTCGATCTTGAGGATCGCCAGGATGACTGCGCAGATCATCATCACGGCAGATGCCCCAAAGGCTGCGTGGATACCGGTGAGAGAATCGGATGTGTAGGATGCGACCGAATAGATCGAAACGAAGATTGCTGTACCGACAGAGCCGGCGATCTGACGCAGCGTTGCAAACACGGCGTTGGCGTGAGGAATGATCTCGCCGGTGAAATCGCTCATGCTCCAGGTATTGATAGGCATCATCACGAGGTTGATACCGAGGATACGGATGGTGTAGAGGGTGACGAGCACCCAGGTTTCTGTTTGTGCGCGGAAGAACAGGTAGCAGCCGGAACCGATCGTCAGAAGGATCAGCCCGAGAATACCCAGCGGACGTGCGCCGATCTTGTCGTAGAGACTGCCGACGACTGGGTTGAGCGCGGCTGCGAGGAGCGAAGCTGGCAGCATAATGAGTGCGGACCAGAGTACGCTGTAGCCGTGGATATCCTGCAGATAGATTGGCGTGAGCACACCACCGAAAAGGAGGGCGGCGTTGATGATCATCCCGATGATGAGACCGATCGTGAAGCGCTGGCTCTTGAATGCGTCAAAACGCAGGAGCGGTGTTTCGAGCTTGCTCTGGCGTTTGATGAAGAAATAAGTGATCAGCGCGCCAGCGAGCAGCGGTACATAGACGTGCGCCGAGGTCCAGCCGTAGCTGCCGACGGAGCTGAAGCCGTAAAGCAGACCGCCGAAGCCCAGCGTCGAGAGCAGGACGGATGTTTTGTCGAGATCGATGTGATGGGTTTCGCCGGTGTTTGGCATGATGACGGCGCTGAGGATGATATCGATAACGATCAGCGGAACCAGCCCGAGGAAGACGACATTCCAGCCGTAGGCATCGATGACAAAGCCTGCGATCGAAGGGCCGATGGCCGGCGCGATCGAAAAGACGAGCCCGATCATGCCCATCGCTTTACCGCGCTGGTTTGGTGGATACACCATGAGGACGGTCCCGGAAAGGAGCGGCATTAATACGCCAAAGCCCATCGCCTGTAACACACGCGCGAGAAGCAAGAGGACAAAAGTGTGCGCCAGACCGCAGAGCAGCGTGCCGACAGCGAAAAGCGTCATTGCTGCGAGATAGAGCTGACGCGTCGTGAAGCGCGCCATAAGATACGCGGTGCAAGGGATCATGATCCCGTTGACCAAGAGGAAGATGGTCGTCAACCACTGACCGGCCGATGCGTCAATATGTAGATCGGCCATGATGCTTGGCAGAGCAGGACTGAGGATTGTCTGGTTGATGGAACCGAGGAAGCTGCCCAGCATCATCAGGTAGATGGCTGTACGTGTTCGTTTTGAAACTTCTGCCATAGATGTCAACCTCCATTCAAAAACTTTTTTCTACTACTTTATAATGGCAAATAATTATTATAGCACAATAATTTTAGAATACCAGATGGCGGGACATTAAAAATTTTGATGAACGTCGTTCAACGGATTGTCATATTCTGACCGAGCCGCTGGGAATAAAAAAGATCGCCCCTACAACCCTCGAGCGATCTCAACTGCATTTGAAAAAGAAAAGACCCGCGCCACAGGCAGGTCTCGGGATGGGATTAGTGCTTGCATACTTGGTTGCCAACCGTGCAGCTGGTTTTGCAAGCGGATTGGCAAGAGGTCTGGCATTCGCCGCAGCCGCCAGTCTTCAGGGTCTTCTGAAGTTTCTGAGCGCTGATAGTTTTGATATGTTTGGACATTTCCAATACCCCTTTCAGCATAGATTTACTATATTATTATAGCATGACATTGCGCGCGTGACAAGGGAAAGGCGCGTTGCGCGAGGGATTTTCGCCCGTTCTTGACAGGTGATCACGCTTTTGCTAAGATAGATCCAGAATAATTGTTCGCCGCCGGGTGAACACGGAGCGCTTCGGCGCTGTATCGTTAGGCCGTAGAAGATACAGCGCAGGGAGCGCTTTTTCTTTTGTGCAGAGAGAAAGGAGAAAAATCTATGGCTTGGGTCTATCTTTTTATTGCGGGATTGTGTGAAGTTTTCTGGGCGACGTGTATGAAACTCTCCCACGGTTTTACGCAGCATTTCTACACGGCGCTGACCATTGCTGGCATGCTTGTGAGCTTTGGGCTGCTCAGCCATGTCATGAAAACGCTGCCGATGGGCACCGCCTACGCGATCTGGACAGGCATTGGCGCGCTGGGGTCTGTCGTCGTTGGCATGCTGCTTTTTAAGGAAGCGATGTTTCCTCTGCGCGCCATTTTTGTGTGCCTGCTTCTTGTGGGCATCATCGGTCTCAAGGCAACGAGTGGGCATTGATCGCGCGCAGTGCAAAGCGCTGGAAAACCGCGTGCTGATGCGGCTTTTGGTATGAATATGACGTTTTTCTTCCTTATTATAAGGAAAGCTGTTGCCGCATTTTCCGGTTTCTGGCAGGAAATTGCAAAACGATACTGAATATGTAGGAAAAAAGATGCTTGCAACGGGCATAACATAGTACTATAATAGGTTTAACAGAGGACGACGAACCGCACCTCTGTTGACGCAGCACTCTATAGAGGCCGGCGCTCTGTGATAGGAGGGGACACCGTTCACGGATCCGGTTGGAGCTGCAGCTGCGTTTCCTACGGAAGGAGATTGTATGAGAAGGTTGCAATTGTAGGACAAAGAGAATCGCGCTGTGGCGACGGTAGCTCCAGACGCTGTCGCCAGGCGCTTCTCTGTACGAATGCCGCGGTGTCCAGCCGCCGCTGTATTCCATAGCCATAATGAGGACCTGCGATGCTTCTCAGCCATCCGTGATCGCGGAAAACCGGGCTGCCCAGGTGCAACCGTCATGCATACGCCCGAGCCTTTTGTGCACAGAAGGATCATTTCCGACGGTCAAAAAGCGGTTTCACACGCCAGGCTGCTCTCGCCTGGTCCTCCTTAGTTCACAGGCGCCCAGCTTTCCTCCTGGCGCCTGTTTTTTTATGCCTGATTTTATGGTACAATGCAGATAACGACACGGATCAGGGGGACGATTCCATGGCATTTTTCAAAAATCTGCTGCATCCGTTGCGCGCACAGGACACGTCGCATCTCAGCGACGGCGAGATCCAGCTGTTGCTGCGACAGTATCAGTGGGGATCGGCGTATGTTGGCGAGCTGCCGAGCTATTTTTTCAAGATCGTTGATGCGACGGAGATGCGCCGCGAGCTGGGACATTGCGATCTGCGCGTGGGAATGCATCCAGAGATCGCCTATTCCGGACATGTGGGCTATCGTGTTTACAGGCCGCATCGCGGCAACCATTATGCGCTCAAGGCGACGCGGCTGCTCCTGCATTTTGCTTACGAGTTGGGGCTGGGTGAGTGTATCATCACCTGCAACCCGGATAATGCTGCCAGTCGTCGCACGCTGGAGGAGCTTGGTGGGCGGCTTGTGGCGACGGTGGATGTGCCGGCGGACAGCGCCTGCTACAGAGCGGGCGATCGTGTGAAGTGTCAGTTTCTTTTCGCGACGGCGGATTATTTTGATCCGGTGCGCCACAATCCCTCGGTAACGGCGGAAGTGGCGATCGCGCATCTTTAGAATCGATAAAAACGGCGGCAGAGCGATTGACGTTCTGCCGCCGTTTTCGTTAAACTATATGATAGCGGTTGTGTGCACGCGCAGCCGCTGACGGCTTCTTTGCAGAGGTCGTTTATTTTTTGACCATACATGGAGGGACGAACCATGATCAGAACAATCCTCGGCAGTGTCCGAGA
>OLOM01000244.1_pt1 | contig 43297 bp, 39 predicted proteins | sample 1672531 | NCBI WGS metagenome assembly OLOM01 (sample SAMEA3136696, study PRJEB25190) | human gut metagenome | reverse complement strand
AAACCCTGTAGCAATAATTAGGTCAAAGTGTTATAAAAAAGCTTGACCACAACAAGATGACTTAATACAATTCAGTCAAAAGGCACACACTTTTGGAGAATCCCCATTCCTGCCTAACTGTGGATTTAGATTAGACAGAAAAAAGAAAACCTATCCTATCCCAGATGCGGCTTGGGAGCGGGTTTAAGATGCGGATGAGCATCTTAAACCCAGCGACTACAGAGCAGATGGGATAGGATAGGTTTTCTTTTTTCGTCTGTACCAAATCTACAGATTAAAATTTGTCGTATAGACCAAAGAAGAAGATGAAGAGGACGATGAGCGGAAGTATATAAGAGATATATCCTCTCATCCAGTTTTGTATTTTCAGACCTTTTCCGGTATTGGCTTCTGTAGTGAAGTTCTTCCAGCCCCAGCCGTATCTGCTTGTACAGAATAAAAGATATACAAGAGAACCGAGAGGTAAGAATAGATTACTTACTAAGAAGTCTTCAAAATCAAGCACAGCACCGCCAAATACTGCAAAAATGTCACTGCTCCATAAGTTATATCCAAGGACACATGGAACAGAGAGCAGAATGATGGCAATTGCATTGATAAAGCTGGATTTCTTTCTACTCCATCCGGTTAATTCCATACCGCAGGAAATGATATTCTCAAATACGGCAAGAATAGTAGAAAAAGCGGCAAAGGACATAAATATGAAGAATAAACTTCCCCATAATTTACCCATAGGAATATGATTAAAAATATTCGGCAGAGTAATGAAGATAAGTCCAGGGCCGGAAGTCTGGTCTACATGGAATGTAAAGCAGGCAGGGAAAATGATGAGTCCGGATGTAATAGCTACAAAAGTGTCTAATAAAGCGATATTTAAAGATTCTCCGAGCAGGGAGCGTTCTTTTTCAATATAACTTCCAAAAATAGACATAGCACCAATACCGAGACTTAAAGTAAAGAATGCCTGATTCATCGCTCCGGTAATTGTTTTGATGATTCCGATTTCTTTCATTCGTTCAAAGTCAGGAATTAAATAAAAGCTTAATCCTTCTTTGGCACCATCCATAAAAAAGCTGTTAATGGCAAGAATGACCATAATAAATAAAAGAGAGATCATCATTACCTTTGTTACTTTTTCAAGACCGTTTTGTAATCCGATGGAGCAGATTAAGATGCCTGCGATAACAATGATGACCATCCAAAAGCCCATAACCTGTGGCTGGCTGAGCATGGTATTAAACTGTGAAGCTACAGCATCGGAATCCAAACCTGTAAACTTTCCTGTTGCAGTCAGATAGAAGTAATGAAGCATCCATCCAGCAACTGTTGTGTAAAACATCATTAATAAATAGCAGCCGATTAGTGTAATGTAACCATGAATATGCCATTTCTGTCCCGGCTTTTCCAAAGCATAGTAAGCTTTTACCGGGCTTTTTTGACTGGCTCTTCCAACTGCAAATTCCATTGTCATAATAGGAAGTCCGAGAATTAACAGGAAAAGAAGGTAGAATAACACGAAAGCGCCACCGCCTCCCTGACCTGCCATATAAGGGAACTTCCATACATTTCCTATTCCGATAGCACAACCAGCGGAAATAAGAATAAATCCAAGACGAGAACCTAATCTTTCTCTTTCCTTCATAAGTACCTCCCTTATAAAATAATGTATAAATACTTCGGAAATTATATAGTTTTACCAGAAAAATGTCAAGGATACCTTTTCTTGATTTTGTGGGATTCTCTGATATAATTAAAATAATAATGTACTAAAAATGATTTTGAAAGAATAGAGTGAGGGAGAAAAAATGACAGTAAAAGAATGTTATGAACAGATGGGCTCAGATTATGAAGGTGTTCTGGGAAGATTAGGAAGCGAGGCTATAGTTAAGCGTTTCGCATTAAAATTCTTACAGGATCCAAGTTTTGCTCAGTTAAAAGAAAGTCTTGCTAAGAATGATGGAGAAGAGGCATTTCGTGCAGCACATACATTAAAAGGTGTGTGTCTGAATCTGGGATTTGATGAACTTTTTGAAGTGAGTGCGGAACTTACAGAAAAGTTAAGAGAGAGAAAAACTGCGGGAAGTGAAGAATTATTTCAGAAGGTATCACAAAAGTATCAGAAAACAGTGACGGCAATCCAGGGCTTGGAATAAGTTCAGATTTGTAGATTGTACGTTATTTAGAAAAGATGAACCCCTGAACAGTATAGAAGAGGAAACGGAATTGTTTCAGGCTTCTATACTGTTCAGGGGTTTTATATCAGTCGAGAAGACTCTCACATCTTTCAGGTGGTGAGCGACTGCTCGACTTGAACTGTGGCAAAAAGAGAGAAGATTACGCGGTCTTTGCTCCGGCTTTTCTGCGTACCCATCCCATAAAGCGGGCAAACTCTCTTTTGTTTGTAAATATTTCTTCATAACAATTCAGTATTTCTGAAACCATCTGCCGCATATAGGCCGTATCATTCTCATTGCACATTTCCTGGGAAAGATAGTTATCGTGTAATTCCTGAATTCTGTTCTTTAACTGTGAAGAAGAATCAAGCTTCTTACAAAGTGGCATGGACATCTGCTCTAAAGCACCGTCTCTCATCCATCTAGTCATCTTCTTCTCGTAAGCGTAATGTTCGGGAATTGTTCCTTCAAAAACTGTATTGTGTGGATAAGTAAAATAATCTTCTACATAATGCAGAACCCAGCCAAGTTTTAAATAAGAAAAACAACCGCCCCGGCCCTTCTCTTCCAAAACTTCCATGTGATTTATTATTTTATCAAAAGTCGCTTCCCACGTATGTCCTTCCAAATAGGTATATACAAATAAATCCGGTAATATACTACCAAGCAACAAAGCTGCTTTATGAGTTTTGTGCATATTCCCTGTTAATGACTTTGTCACAACTAAATGTCCTATTTTATCCATTAATTTAATTTCTCCTTTTAAAAACAGAATGTCCTTTCGGAATGTTTTCGTGCCTGACGTTGTGAGTACATCATATAATTTGATATACTTTTGTTATTATACACTTTCTTTCTGTCTTGTTGGTCGAATTCACCTAATCGTAAGAAATACTTAAAGATTATAAATTGTTAACTTTGATGTGCCAAAATACGTTGACAATTAAAACCTGTCATGCTACATTTAATGATGTTAGGGGCAAAATACCTTTTGACCCTAACATCATTAAATGACAGAAAGTTAAAACAGAAGTGTTTGGTTATATACATTTTCGGAAAGGATTTTACTATGAGTTCAATGATAACTGCGGATACAATACGAAAAATATTATCGGATAATATAAATAAAGAATATTCATTTTCCAGAGAAGAAGCGATTGCAATTATGAATCTTCCGGAAGAAAATATGCCTTTCCTTATGGAAATGGCAGGAAGTTTACGTAAAAAATATAAGGGAAATCATGTGAGTATTCATCTGCTCACGAATGCCCGAAGTGGAAACTGTTCTCAAAACTGTGCTTATTGTGCACAATCCTGCCGTTCGAAAGCAGATATTGAAAAATACAAATGGGTTGATGATGAAAAGTTATACAGCGATAATGCTTTTGTACATGATAATCATCTTTCAAGACATTGCATCGGTCTTAGTGGAATGAAGTTTACGGATGAAGATATCGAAGAACTTGCTGAAAAAATTCGTGTTATGAAAGCAGACGGGACACATCTTTGCTGTTCCATTGGTTTTCTTACGGAAAAACAGGCATTAATATTAAAAGAAGCCGGATTAGACCGTATCAATCACAATCTTAACAGTAGCCGGTCTTACTACCATAATATATGTACAACTCACACTTACGAACAACGCGTAAATAATATACATATGCTTCAGCGCCTCGGTTTTGAAATTTGCAGTGGAGGGATTATCGGTATGGGAGAAAGTAAAGAAGATATCGTAGATATGCTCCTCGATCTTCGTGAGATTCAACCGGAAGCACTTCCGATTAACTTCCTGCTTCCGATACCGGGAACTCCACTAGAACATGCAGACACTACAGTACTCACCCCGTCTTACTGCATGAAAGTTTTATGTCTTGCCCGCTTGTTAGTTCCTCAATCAGATATCCGTTGTGCGGCTGGAAGAGAAGTTTATTTTAAAGGACGAGAGAAAGAATTACTCAGTGTTGTAGATTCTATCTTTGCCTCTGGTTATCTGACAGCAGATGGACAGGGAATCTCAGATACGATAAAAACAATTACGGATGCAGGATTTGTATATGAAATAGAATCTGATTGATTTCTGGCAATATAGACAATTTAATAGAAGAAGATAGCAAAAAAGCTCTGGATTTTAGTTATATTTAAAAAATTCAGAGCTTTTTTGTATAAATGATGAAAAATGCAGGGAATAACTTTAAAAATTTATTTTGTGTTCTGAAAATGAAATAAAAATTAGGAAATGCCTTGACAAAATGAAGGAAAAGGTCTATAAAGCTTCATGTATACAAAAGGTATACATAAGGAAGGAGAGGACTTAGAAATGAATACATTAGTAATTGTTTTAATTGCGGCAGTTTTATTAACAGCGGCATATGTATTTTATGGCAGGTGGCTTTCTAAAAAATGGGGAATTGATCCAAAGGCGGAAACACCAGCACATAAATTTGAAGATGGACAGGATTATGTTCCGACCGATGGCTGGACAGTATTTAGTCATCAGTTTTCTTCTATTGCGGGAGCAGGACCTGTAACCGGAGCGATTCAGGCAGCAGTATTTGGCTGGCTTCCCGTACTCTTATGGGTATTAATCGGAGGTATTTTCTTCGGAGCAGTTACTGATTTTGGCGCATTATATGCCAGCGTAAAAAATGATGGTAAGTCGATGGGACTTTTGATTGAAAAATATATTGGCAAGCTCGGAAGAAAGTTATTTCTTGCATTTTGCTGGTTATTTACTTTAATTGTTATCGCAGCATTTGCTGATATGGTTGCAGGTACATTTAATGCGTATACAGTAGACACAAACGGAGTGATCCGTCTTGCAGATGCTGCAAAGACAAACGGAGCAGCAGGAACAATTTCCCTGTTATTTATTGTATTCGCAATGATTTTCGGACTGATTCACAAACATTTTCAACTGACAGGCTGGAAAGAGACAGTGGTTGGTTTAGTATGTACAGTAGCAGCACTTGCGATTGGCATGGCAATGCCAATTACTTTAGGAAAAGATGGATGGACATATATTACATTTATTTACATTTTCTTTGCAGCAGTATTGCCAATGTGGTTATTAAAGCAGCCACGTGATGCAATGACAACGTATATGTTTATCGGAATGATTGCAGGTGCAGTAGTAGGTTTGCTTGTAGCACATCCAAGCATGAATCTTCCTGTATTTACAGGATTTCATAACGAACAACTTGGAAATCTGTTTCCTATTTTGTTTGTTACCGTTGCCTGCGGAGCAGTTTCCGGCTTCCACAGTCTGGTATCTTCCGGAACTTCCTCCAAAACAATATCGAATGAAAAAGATATGTTAAAAGTTGGATATGGAGCAATGGTCTTAGAAAGTTTACTGGCAGTGATTGCTTTATGTGTAGCTGGTGCAGCGGCTTCTGCTAATGGAACGCCGGCTGACGGAACACCATTTCAGGTATTTTCTAGTGGTGTAGCTGGATTCTTTGAAATGTTTGGAATCCCTGTATACGTAGCACAGTGCTTTATGACGATGTGTGTATCCGCACTTGCACTTACAAGCTTAGATGCAGTGGGACGAATTGGCCGAATGAGTTTTCAGGAACTGTTCAGCGTAGATGATATGACACATGCAGAAGGCTGGAGAAAGCTTTTATGCAATACATATTTCTCTACGATCGTCACTTTACTGGCAGCATTTATCTTAACAAGAATAGGATACGCGAATATCTGGCCGCTGTTTGGCTCTGCAAATCAGCTTTTATCAGCATTAGTGTTAGTGACACTTTGTGTATTCTTAAAAGTAACAGGAAGAAGCAACAAGATGTTATTCCCTCCACTGATCATCATGCTTTGTGTAACTGGAACTGCATTAGTAGAGAGAACGATTTCACTTGTACAGGCATTCTCAGCCGGAACAGCAACATTCTTAGTAGAAGGATTACAGCTTATCATTGCTGTTTTATTAATGATTCTTGGTGTGATCATTGTAGTAAATTCACTTAGAGCATATTTTGCATCCAAAAAGAATTCAGAAACGATTTAGCTGATATGTCCTTCATCCTATTTAGTTTATCTCAGTCGAGAAGATTCCAACCTCTTTCAGGTGGTGAGTGACTGCTCGACTTGAATAGAAAAATAAACGAAAATACAAACATCAGACTATAGCAAATGTAATGTCAGAGGTTATAGCCTGATGTTTTTTTCACTGTTCTTTCACAGGAATTAAATCATAATCTGTTGACTTCTATTCGCATAAAAATTATAATCTTCAATGTATTAGAATATTAGAAAATGGGTTCGAGGGAATGGAGCAGGATGATGGATACAGCAAAGATGAATCAGGCAATTCGAATTGCCAAGTTATATTATGAATTACATTATAACCAGCTGGAAATTGCGGCGAGGGAGGGAATCAGTAAGTCTTCCGTAAGCCGTATTTTAAAGAATGCGATGGATATGGGAATTATAGAAGTTCGTATCAAAGATTCTGTCCTGGCAGATAGCAGTCTGGAAAATGAATTAATTGAACGTTTCCCGATCAAAAGAGCAATTATCGTGCCAGATTTGGTAGGCAATCCACAGATATTAATGCAGGACGTATGCGCAGCCTTAGCAGAAGATCTTCCTCGTTACATAAAAAATGACAGTGTGATCGGAGTAACCTGGGGGCATGCACTGGCTGTATTGGCACAGCAACTTCCGAAAATGAAAAGAAAAGGTGTTTCCGTCATACAGTTAACCGGTGGATTTTCCAGAGCAATATTTGAATCAGGGGCATTAGATGTTCTGAAGCGATTTGTCGATAGTGTAGGAGGAATTGGATATCAGATTCCGGCCCCGGCAATGGTAGCAGAACCATCTATTGTAGATGCACTAAAAAAAGATCCACAGATTCAGGAAATTCTTGAAATGGCAGAAGTATGTCAGACTGCGATATATTCTGTAGGAAACCTGGAGCGGCCATCTATTGTATATGAGATGGGACTTATCGATGAAAATGATTATAAAGATTTTAGCCGAAGAGGCGCAGTAGGAGACTGCTGTTCTCATTTTATCAATAAAAATGGCGAGCTTTTCGATAAAAAAATTGATGCAAGAGTTGTTGGTGCTTCTCTTGAGACAATTAAAAAGATTCCAAATAAACTTGTTGTTGCCGTAGGTAAAGAAAAAGAGAAAATCCTTACCGCAGCACTTCGGGGTGGTTTGGTGGACAGCCTCTACATTGACGAACCAACAGCAGAACTTATTGTAAGACATAATCCAATCAATTAAGAGGATGAAATATCAGATGCGCAGAAGAAGTATGTCATGCATTGCATGACGCGTATCTCGCAGCAACAATGCCGGGGCATTCTTAAATTGAAACGTAGAGAAAAATAATAAAAAGCAAGAGAAAAGAAAAAAGAGAAAAGAAAGAGATAAAAAATAAGAAAGAGATAGGGAAGAAATTATGTTAAATCAATTTTCCAGAACCCAGCTTTTATTGGGAGAAGAAGCAATGAATAAATTAAAAAACTCCCGCGTTGCAGTTTTTGGAGTCGGCGGAGTCGGAGGGTATGTCTGTGAGGCACTGGCACGAAGTGGAGTTGGAACATTTGATCTAATAGACGATGACAAAGTATGTCTCACCAACCTGAACCGTCAGATCATTGCCACTAGAAAAACTGTTGGAAAATATAAAGTGGAAGTGATGAAAGAACGAATCCTGGACATTAACCCAGATGCCCAGGTAAATATTCACCAGTGTTTTTTCCTTCCGGAAAACGCAGACGAATTTTCATTTGATGCATATGACTATGTTGTGGATGCTGTCGATACCGTCACAGCCAAAATTGAAATTATTATGCAGGCAAAGAAGAAGGAAATACCTGTAATCAGCAGTATGGGAGCTGGCAATAAGCTTGATCCTACAGCTTTTCGCGTAGCAGACATCTACAAAACAAAAGTATGTCCTCTTGCAAAAGTAATGCGCCGGGAATTAAAAAAACGAGGCGTAAAAAAGCTTAAAGTTGTTTATTCAGAAGAACAGCCGATCCAGCCAATCGAAGATATGTCCATAAGCTGCAGAGCAAACTGCATCTGCCCTCCGGGAGCAAAACATAAATGCACAGAACGACGTGCGATTCCGGGAAGCGTAGCATTTGTCCCATCTGTAGTCGGACTGATTATCGCAGGAGAAGTAGTAAAGGATATTGCAGGAAAATAATTATCAAATAAAATAATAATCAAATATTGAAGAAGTCAAGGGAACTAAAACGAAAAGAAAGCAATGAAGAAATGTAAAATTACAGTCATGCGTAAAGCATGCTATAAAGATTTGATGAAAAAATATGAGAACCCTATGGAACATGCCTGTGATATGGAAGAAGGACAGGTTTTTATCGCAAACGGATGGAGTAAGCCAGACGGAATGTGCGATAGTGCCTGGGAGAGTATGTCCCCTTTTGTTATGACACTTGCCTATGGCGGAAAAGATATTTACAACGGTTGGATGAAGAATGAAAAGTCTGCAATGATATCCTGTAACGATGGATTTCGACCAGTAAGTTTTCTGATTGAAGCTTTGGAAGAAGAAGCAGATTGAGAGATTCTGAAGAAAATGATTACAGAATATAATTAGAGGAACGTGATGTTTGATATTAGCGACAGGATAGAACCATTAGAACTATCGGATGTTTTTTATAGATTAGAAGAACTGTTAGAACAAGATCAATTTGAGTTGATCTTCCCAGAAGATAAACATAAAAATACATTCCAAAAACAGCAGGATATATCACTGGTATATTTAATGAATGATGCAGTAGAAAGTTTTCTTGTATTTCATAATGCAACGATGACAGGAGAATATCAGAAGGAATATGAAGGGGAGATACTTGCAGTTCTTGATAAAAAAGAAGAACAGTATGTATTAGTTGTGCATCAGGGCGACAGCGTTGTAACCTTGTTTTTTGATACACTGCTGCAGAAAAACAATTTATACAATTACGGGGATGTCGGACATTTCTGGGTAAAAGGGTATGAGTACCTGCGTGTGTTAGAATATCGCCTGGCAATCTTGCGTGATAAATGCGACTATCTGGATGAATCCTGCAGCACCCCGGAAGAAAGAAGGTTAGCTTCTTTAGTAGAATTTCCACCACTAAATTATTGCTGTTACCCTGCCGTACCCGAAAAATACATTGTTCCAAGAGAAAATCCATGGCAGCCTACTGAAAAAGCCATCAATCTAATGCTAGAAATAGCTAAAGAAGCAGAAGATAAAACATTTATCCGGCTTTTATCCTATTATAAGAAAAACAGCTCCACAATGATGTCAAGATGGATCGCTTACATGCTGCATCGGAAAAACCATATAAAAATAGTCAACATACTTACAAAAAGATTACAAAAAGCAGCATCAATCTATCCGAACCGCTCCTTTGGAACAAAGAACGATATAAAAATTCAAAAAATTCTGCAAAAAGCAGAAAAAAGAAAACAAGAATTAAAAGAAGCAGGAATAAAAGCAGATCTCATCAGAGAAGAACCATTTGTAGAAGCTAAAGATTCTGTACAGTATAAAATATATATAATGAAATGGAAAACACAACATGGGAACTACCACACAAAAATAGAAGAAATAACTATTTGATTCATTGAGAGAAAACAGACGAAAAAAGAAACAATATCATATCCCATCTGCTCTGTAGTCGCTGTGTTTAAGATGCTCATCTGCATCTTAAACACGCTCCGAAGCCGCATCTGGGATATGATATTGTTCCTTTTTTCTGTGTTTTGGCTCCAGAAGGAATGAATGCAATAGTCTTTGGGGAGAAAAGGGAGAAAAATCAGAATACTACTGCTTGCTCGGAAGATGTATCATCCAGAAAATTCGGTGTTTTCTTTAACGAACAGTAAAAATAAAGTGGATTGTCATTTTCCGAGAAATTAAAGTAGTCACCTTTAAATTTAGTATCAGTGACAGCATTGCGGAGACAATATCAGAATAAGCCACGACCTTCCGACCTAGCCCCTTCTCTCCAACAAAGACTATTGCATTCATTCCATGTGGAGCCAACAAGCAGAAAATAAAAATATTAGTCCATAGCCAATGTAATGTGAGAGCAAGTAAAAATGCCGAACAGGTATTTTCTGCGCAGCGATATCTTTACATTGGCTATGGACTAATATTTTTATTTTCGTCTGTTCCCTAATGAATCAAATAGTAATTCACATTTATTTCACAGAATCCTCGTTGACAACTTTGGTCATAAAAGCTTACAATAGTCTGATAGACAATAATGGATAATTGTAAGAATTTTCAGAAGATTATTATTGCCTGTAAGTATGCAGAAAGGAAGAACAGACATGAAAGAAGTAAAGACACCGAGAAAGCCGTTTATTTTTTATTATATTGTAGTGCTTCTCATACTCATGTTAATCAATATGTTTGTTATGCCAACGATTCGGGAGGCAAGTATTAAGAAGGTTGACTATAATGAGTTCATGAACATGACATTGAATAAGCAGATTAAAAAAGTAGAGATTGATGATTCACAGATTACATTTACAGATCAGAATGGCACTGTGTATAAGACAGCAAAGATGGACAGTGACTGGGGATTGACAGAGAGATTGTACCGTTCCGGAGCTGAATTTACAACAGAAGTTCAGGAACAGATGTCTCCATTAGCATCCTTCCTCTTATCCTGGATCATTCCGATTATTTTGTTTTCCGCATTAGGATACTATGCCCAGAAGAAGATGATGAATAAGATGTCCGGTGGGAGAGCGAATATGATGTTTGGTATGGGTAAAAGTAATGCCAAGATTTATGTTCCATCCGAAGAGGGAATCCGATTCAGCGATGTAGCCGGGGAAGATGAAGCAAAAGAAAATTTAGCAGAGATTGTAGATTATCTTCATCAGCCGTCAAAGTATTCAGAGATTGGTGCGTCTATGCCAAAGGGAGTTCTCTTAGTAGGCCCTCCCGGAACTGGTAAGACCATGCTTGCAAAGGCAGTAGCAGGTGAGGCAAATGTACCGTTTTTCTCTATTTCCGGTTCGGAGTTTGTAGAGATGTTTGTCGGTATGGGTGCATCGAAAGTAAGAGATTTATTTAAACAGGCAAAGGAGAAAGCACCATGTATCGTATTTATTGATGAGATTGATGCGATCGGTAAAAAGAGAGATGGTCAGATTGGCGGTAATGATGAACGTGAGCAGACGTTAAATCAGCTCCTTACGGAGATGGATGGATTTGAAGGGAATAACGGTGTTATTATTTTAGCAGCAACAAACCGCCCGGAATCTCTTGACCCAGCATTAACAAGACCGGGACGATTTGACCGTCGTGTGCCGGTAGAGCTTCCTGACCTGGTAGGAAGAGAGGCAATCTTAAGAGTGCACAGCAAGAAGACCCGCCTTGCAGATAACGTAGATTTACATGCGATAGCCCGTATGGCAGCAGGAGCTTCTGGAGCAGAGCTTGCGAATATTATTAATGAAGGAGCGTTAAGAGCAGTAAGGAATGGAAGAAGAATCGTTACACAGGCAGACCTTGAAGAAAGTGTAGAAGTAGTAATTGCAGGTTACCAGAAGAAGAACGCAGTACTGTCACCAAAAGAAAAGATGACGGTTGCTTATCACGAGATAGGTCATGCCTTAGTGGCAGCTAAGCAGACGCATTCCGCACCAGTACAAAAGATTACGATCATACCAAGAACTTCCGGTGCATTAGGATACACGATGCAGGTAGAACAGCAGGATAAATATCTTATGACAAAGGAAGAATTACAGAATAAGATCGCTACGTTAACAGGTGGTCGTGCAGCAGAAGAAATTGTGACAGGAACGATAAGTACAGGAGCTTCTAATGATATTGAGCAGGCAACAAAGCTTGCAAGAGCAATGATCACCCGTTACGGTATGACAGAAGAATTTGATATGGTTGCAATGGAAACGGTCAATAATCAGTATCTTGGCGGAGACACCTCTCTTGCGTGTTCCGCAGACACCCAAAAGCAAATTGATGAGAAAGTCGTAGAAGTTGTAAAAACACAGCATAAAAAAGCACTGGATATCTTAAATGAAAATAAAGATAAACTCCATGAATTAGCGAACTTCCTCTACGAAAAGGAAACAATAACCGGAGAAGAATTTATGCAGATTCTAGAATCTTAATCAAATACTCGTATTAGTTATCAAAATAAAAAAGAGAGATGTAATTTGCGATTGATAAAATGGAGGAAAACTATGCGAAAAAAAGAACGTGCAGCGATTGTAATAGAGCGACTTAAGAAAGAATATCCGGGAGCAGACTGCACTTTAGACTATAATGAGGCATGGAAGCTGCTTGTCAGTGTGCGTCTGGCAGCCCAGTGTACGGATGAGAGAGTGAATATTATCGTGAAAGATTTATTTGCAAAGTATCCGGGAATCAATGAACTGGCGCAGGCAGAGCCGGAAGAAATTGAAGAAATCGTCCGCCCCTGTGGACTCGGTAAAAGTAAAGCCAGAGATATCAGCAAATGTATGCGGATGCTCAGAGATGAATTTGATTCTAAAGTACCAGATAACTTTGATGATCTGATGAAGCTTCCGGGAGTAGGAAGAAAGAGCGCCAATCTTATTATGGGAGATGTCTTTGGAAAGCCGGCGATCGTAACAGACACACACTGCATTCGCCTTTGCAACAGGATTGGTCTGGTTGACAATGAGAAAAATCCGAAGAAGGTCGAGATGGCTTTGTGGAAAATTATACCGCCGGAAGAAGGAAGCGATTTTTGCCATCGTTTAGTGTATCATGGTAGAGAAGTTTGTACGGCAAGAACAACACCTTATTGTGAAAAATGCTGTCTCGCTGACGTTTGTAAGTCATATGCTTCTTATATGAAAGAAAAAAAGCAGTAAAAGGGAATTGTGCAAAGCGAAAATTTGTAGTAAAATAATTTCAGCAAGTCAGTCTTTGCAATAATGCAGGATGTGAATTGAGGAAAACTATAACTTATCACATTGGAAAAAGGATGGACAACATGAAAGAATTTAAACCAATCAAAGAAGGAAAAGTCCGCGAAGTATACGATAACGGGGACAGCTTAATTATCACTGCCACAGACAGAATTTCAGCATTTGACGTAATTTTGAAAAACAAAGTAACAGACAAAGGTGCTATTTTAACCCAGATGTCCAAGTTCTGGTTTGATCTTACAGAGAACACAGTACCGAACCACATGATTTCAACAGATGTGAAAGATATGCCGGAATTCTTCCAGAATGAGAAATATGCCGGACGCAGCATGATGTGTAAGAAGCTTGAGATGTTCCCGATCGAATGTATCGTTCGTGGTTACATAACAGGAAGCGGCTGGGAAAGCTATAAAGAGAACGGAACCGTTTGCGGTATTAAGCTTCCAGAAGGATTACAGGAATCTGAGAAACTGCCTGAACCGATCTATACACCTTCCACAAAGGCTGATCTTGGAGATCACGACGAGAACGTATCTTATGATAAGACAGTAGAAATCCTTGAAAAAGCATATCCTGGCAAGGGTAATTACTACGCAAACATTTTAAAAGAGTACACAATTTCTCTCTACAAGAAATGTGCGGAGTACGCTTGGGAAAAAGGTATCATCATTGCAGATACCAAGTTTGAATTTGGTCTTGATGAGCAGGGCAGAGTCGTTATCGGTGATGAGATGCTCACACCAGACAGCTCCCGTTTCTGGCCAAGAGAAGGATACGAAGCAGGTAAGGGACAGCCTTCCTATGATAAACAGTTTGTAAGAGATTGGTTAAAACAGAATCCGGACAGCGATTATAATCTTCCGGAAGAAGTTATTGATAAGACAGTTGCGAAGTATAAAGAAGCATATGAACAACTGACAGGTGAAGAATTTAAATACTAATTTGTAGATTTTGTGTAGACGAAAAAAGAAAAAATACCATATCCCATCTGCTCTGTAGTCGCTGTGTTTAAAATGCTCGTCCGCATCTTAAACACGCTCCGAAGCCGCATCTGGGATATGGTATTTTTTCTTTTTTCTGACTATCCAAATCCACAGTTGGTGGGAATGGGGATTGCCCAGAAGTCTATGGTTTTTATTGGAATGATCATCTCCAGAAAGGGATACTTTCTTACTCGATTGTATAAAAATTATATTTACCTACTACTGCTTTATGGAGAATTTTTCTCTGGTTAATTCTCATAATCTTCTGGATAATCCCCTCTTCTTCCTCAAATCTAAATACTAATTTCCTTCTGGAGCCAAACAGCAGAAAAGCAGAAATTTCATATATAATACAATGTGATGTCGGAGCCAGTAAAAATGCCGGTCAGGCATTTTCTACGCCGCGACTATCTTCACATTGTATTATATATGAAATTTCTGCTTTTCGTCTCTTTACTCCATTAAATTAGAAAAATATGTTGAAAAAGCGATACATAAGGATTATATTTATATTAATAGATACAAACAGGAGAGATGAAAAGATTTTAAATAAATGGAGAGTAGGGAAGGAATATTGATTATAGGAATTTGCGATGACGACAAAAGCTGGGTACAAACCTGTAAGAATACATTAATGAAATTTGCTGCTTTTATCAATATTGATATGGAAATAAAGTGTTTTTATACATCAAAGGAATTATTAGATTATCAAGATATACCGTTAGATGCCGTTTTCCTTGATATAGAATTGGGAAGGCAGAATGGGATTATGATTGCCAAAAAGTTGAATAGGATACGCCCGAACTGTCGGATTATATATATGACGAATTATTTACATTATGCGACAGAAATTTATAATACGGAGCATATATGGTTTGTAGTGAAAAAACAATTTCGTGACAAGATAGGGGAAATTATAAACCGAATTTTACATGATCTTGAAAATAAAACAGTACATCTTGTATTAAAAACAGTAAATAATGAGATTATTTCGGTTATACCGTCGGATATCTGTTATCTGGAAAGAGAAAAAAGAGGAACGAGAGTAGTAACAGTATGGGATGAGTATCATGTAAAAGAACGTTTTGTAGAGATCATTCCACAATTATCAGAATTAGATTTCTCTCAATGTCATAGTAGTTATGTTGTGAATTTCAGACATGTGAAGGAATTACAGAGAGACATGTATATACTTTATGATGAGTCAGAAAAAGAACAGACAGTACAGATTAGCAGAAGATTTGTGCAAAAGACAAGGGAGGATTTCTTAAAGTGGTCTGCACTGTTTGTATAGAGGAATATGTATGGGAGTGCTAGTTAAAACAAGTCTGTTTATATGTATCTTATGGGGAATACATATATGGATTAAACAAGTTATAGATACAGAAGAAAACAATCAGAAGATGGAAGAAACTTTAGAGAACATGAATCATTCTTATGTAGAATTTCAGGGAAAAATCAATCAGGCAAGGAAGTATCGGCATGATATCCCGAAGCATCTTCATATGATGGAACAGGCTGTTTCAGATATTATAGATGATGAGTATTCTGTTGATACTATGTTAAATGCGATCGCGTGTGTAACAGAGGAAAAGTGTCAGGAATACAATATTCAAATAAACATCAATCTTGCGATAAAAGAAAGAGAAATTTTTGATAAATTAAATATTGAAAAAGTTGATCTTTCAGGATTGCTTCAAAATCTTCTGGATAATGCGATAGAGGAATGCTGCCGTATTTCAGAAGATTTTGAAAGAAAGATTTTATGGACAATGAACACGACAGAATACGGTGTAAAAATAAGAGTGGAAAACACATGTTGTAATATAAAAAATATAGATTTTATAACGAAAAAAGAAGATAAAAATGCACATGGATGGGGCGTAAAAATTATAAAGGAAGTTGTTCAGAAGGCAGGCGGAAATATAAACTATACAAAAGAAGAGGGGAATAATATTTGTGCGGAAGTATTTCTTCCGTTCATTGGGAATTTCTAAAGATTGGGGAAAAGTAAAGCAAAAATATGAAAGAAATTATCGAAATACTGAGTGGGGAATTTTATGGGTTATTCTGTGGAATCTTTGGATGTGTTATAGACAGTATCCTTATGATAACACTTTTTGGAAAAAAGAAATACAGTTATATCTTACCGGTGATGCTCGGCCTGCGTTTTGTGATCTATAACGTAGGTCTGTTACTCATTGCCAATCATTTTTATGGAGGACAGCAGTGGTTTCGGCTTATGATGTCTACCATAGCGTCCGCCAGTACATTTCTTATTATGTTTCTCACCACATTTTTGTGGAAAGAACAGTTAGCAAAAGTATTGCTGGGATTTTGCTTATGTGATTTCGGTGGAACAGCCATTGTATATGGCGTACCATCATTGGGATTTCATCCAGTGGTGAATGCAATACTATCTATCATTATTTTCCTGATTATTTATAAAATCATAACCCCACTATTAAAAAAATATCAAAATTACAGAATAAAACATTCGTACATTTGCAGTGAAATATTAATAGTACTCATATTAAGTGGATGGCTCAGTAACTTTCTTTATGTCAGTATAGAAGACAGTGTGGCAGCACAAGATACAATGCTCCATAAAATGGGAATATATTTTAGTATAATGGTGGCTTTGAGCGTTACAGTGGTATTTTTTATTTACAGCATCCAGCTTTCAAGAAGAAAAAAGCAGCTTATGTATGCCACAGAGCAGATGGAAAGTTATTATTCAAAAGTAACTATACAAGTAAATGAATTGCAGGAGTTTCACCAGGACGTAGAAGAGGGTTTTGAAGAAATTCTAAAAACAAAGAAGGCAGGAACCGTAAAAGAAAAGAAACAGTCTATACTTGCCTATGTAGAGCATTTGCAGGAACGGTATCGGTCTATAAATAACATCTTTTTCTGTTCTGATTATATTGTAGACGGACTTCTATATGATTTTAAGATTTCCCGTCAAAAACAGCAAAAGAAAACAGATATTCTTTTTCAAAATTATGACAGAGGATTCATCAGACAGGAAGATATAGTAGAAATTCTATTAAGTCTTATGGAATGTGGTGTACAAGCAGAAAAGATAAGTCTTCATGCAGCGGCAATGAAAAATCAATTAATCCTGTGCATGACAGAACAAAGCCTATCAAAACAGCTCGGACAATCCAATCAAGAAGGAGGAGAAAGAGATAAAAAGAAAAGATTAAAAAGACGTTTGAAAAAATATCTGAAAAAATACGATGGAACATTTTATAGTACAGATATACAAGGAGACACACAAAAAATAATCATCGCCTTACGGAGGAATTAGAAAATGTCAATTGGAATGATACTTCATCTTCTTGCACAAGACAGGACAATGTTAATAGAAGCATTATTAGGAAATATACTAATCTGCATTGTTGTTTACACACTATTTGGAAAAAGAAAATATGACTGGTTTTTTCCGGCAGCATGCGCTGTTCGATATATTTTTTACAACATTGGTCTGCTTTCCATATGGAATGCAATGTATGGAACACAGAATTGGTATAAAATTACGATGTCAACCTGCGCAACGGCAACAGCCTTAATTCTTGTAATTATTACAGCCATCTTATGGAAAGAACCATTATCAAAAGTAATGGTAGGTGTATTTGCAGCGGAATGTATTAATGATGGCATTCTCTATCAGGTAATGAAAATGAAACTTCCCATAATACAAGAATGTTTTTTCGCGGTAGTTATTTTTACAGTATTATATTTTATTGTACGGCCACTATTAAAAAAATATCGAACCTACATAATAAAACATGAAGTGATATGCCTTACACTCATATTTACTTTTTTTATCGCAGGGTGGCTCAGCAATATATTATATAATACATCCGCCAGCCTGCATCAAAAGCCAATGTATCTGCTTGCAACCAGTTTATTCATCGGTGGAGGAATCGCATTGGGGATAACTTTTGTCATTCATACCAGAAGTGTTTTTCAAAAGAAAAAAGAATTAAAACAAAATACAAAACAGATGGAACATTACTATCAGGAAATACAAAATCAGATAAAAGAACTGGATGATTTTAAAGAAATAGCAGAAGGAACATTGAATGAATTAAGCGAATTGACACAAAGTCTTTCACATAAAGAAAAAAAGAAACAAATAAAACAATATATCCAAAACTTAGAAGAAAGATATCAGAAAATCAATCAGCTTTTCTTTTGTGATGACTATTTGATCGATGGACTCCTTGCTGATCTTGCAACGACATGTAAACAGCAAAATATCGAAACAGATATCCTGTTTCAGAATTATCATAGAGGAAACATAAGCAGAGAGGACAGCGTAAATATCCTTTTACAGTTTATTGAATATGCTAAATATGCTTCAAAAGTAAAAATACATGCCGCTGCTATCAAAAATCAATTAGTTTATTCTGTCGAATTAAAAGAACAGACAATTTCAGAAAGAAAGATTAAAATTTCACCAAAAGACTTTAAAAAATATGTGAAAAAATATGATGGAGAAGTTAGCATCGAAGAAGAGAGTGGGACAGTAAGAATTATTTTAGGATTAAAGAGATAATATAGGAAAAAAATAGAATTTAATGGAATATTTCGATAAGAAAAATAATTTAACCATCTCTGGTTCAGGAAAATCTAATTGAACAAAATCGCTGCGCAATGGTCTGCTGAGACTATGCGCAGTTTTTTTATCCATACTTTTTTATACAAACAAGGCCGACCATTTTAGAAAATCTTCCCTCGTTTTTTTAACATATCTCCTGCTAATCTGCACAATCTGTTCTTTCTTTGACTGTCCATAAAGTATATACATATCTCTTTGTAATTCCTTTACATGACGAAAGTTTACAGCGTAGCTATGATGACATTGAGAAAAATCCAGTTCCGATAATTGAGGAAGGATATCATCTAATCGTTCCTTCACATAGTATTCTTTCCATACGGTTACGATTCGTGTCCCTCTCTTTTCCTTTTCCATATAGCAGATATCTGATGGAATAATAGAAATGAGTTCATTTTTCGTTGTTTTTAAAACGATTTGGGATTTCTTATTCTCAAGATCATACATAATTCTATGAATAATCTCTCCAACTTTATTTCGGAAGTCTTTCTTGACAACAAACCATATATGTTCTGTATTATAGATTTCCGTGGCATAATGAAGATAATTCGTCATGTAAACAATTCTACAATTCGGACGAGTTCTATTCAATTCTTTTGCTACGGAAATCCCTAGCTTTTTTCCTAATTCAATATCGAGAAAAATAGCATCTAATGGCACCTCTTTGTATGCTAATAATTCTTCTGAATCAGAAAAACATCTAGTTTCTAAATCAACATTGATAAAGGTGGCAAACTCTATCAATATTTTGTTACAAGTCTGAAGCCATTTTTTATCGTCATCGCAAATTCCTATAATCAATATTTCTTCCCTACTTTCCATTTATTTAAAATCTTCTCATCCTACTGCTTGCATCTATTAATATAAATATAATCCTTAGGTAGCACTTTTTCAATATATTTTTGTTTTTTCTATATAAACCCAATAAAGCTAGAAAACTCTTTAAAATCTAAATAATATCTTCAAGGTTCTGAAGATAAAAAATTTTTCAACAGTAGATATTGTTTTAAATTGAGTGAAACTATCAAGTTGATATTAGAATATTAATGCATTATTTACTGCTGTGTTGTTTTTTGTAAAAGCTTTTCAATAAAATAATGGAGAATATAGAGAATTAAATTAAAAGGAATAAAAATCAGGAATAGCTACCAAAAATGTCGAAAAAATGACCAGTTAGACGAGAAAGATTGAAAAAAATATAAGCAAGATATAATTTAAATATAAAAAGTGCATAACAAAATGTAAAGGAGAGAGGGAGGTAAGAATACAATGGCAATTTCAAAACATGAAGAGAAAAAGCAGCTTTCTGAGGATAACGAAAGAAGAGATTTAGAAAAAAATAATTTTGTGTTTCCGCCTGCTTATAGCCGAGGAAAAAGAAAAATACAGTTTCCAATAGGAATGGATTCATTAGGAAATATGTATATGCAAGAGATGCAGAGAGCTGGTTCCACTTGTGCAGCTTTTTTGACGGGAAAAGAAGATTCAGGAAAATATAGTTTTCTGGAGAATGTGATAAATTATTTAGTTATGTTATATCACCCAGATGATGTGGAATTATGGATTATGGATTTAAAAGGAACAGCGCAGATTACTAACATTATAGAACATTGTCCTCCGCATATAAAATATTTATTAGTTCCTAAAGGAGAAACGATGATATTTGCTTTTCTGGATAGGATAGAAAAGGAATATAAGCGCCGAATTAATTTTTTAAATAATGTAGGACGGTCAGAAAAATATAGACATTATGGAAGCTGGAACAATTTATTAGATGTGCCCCAAGAAGTATATTTTCCTTCCATATTTGTGATTATTAATGAAGTATCTATATTATCACAGGCAATTGAAAAATTACAAGGGTCGAGATATATGAAAGATTATAAATATACATTGCAGAATATACTTACTCAAAGTAAATCAGCAGGTTTTCATTTTATCTTTGCGAATCAGAGATTTACATCTGGATTAAGTGGATTTTCAAGTATAGCGATGGAACAGATAAGAGTACGCATGGCAATGTCAGCTACAACTTCATCAGAAATTTGGGAAACACTAAATATTTCTACAAAATATTTAACAGAAAGGCAGATTTCATGGATTGATGATTTGTCTCAAAATCAAATATTATTATGTCCAAGGTTATTACCTATAGGTTTAGAAAAGATAGAAAAACCTTCAATTGAGAAAGTAAAAATATTCAATATGTCAGATGAGGAACGTAATCTTCAATATAAACGGTTTGACTGGTTGAAACAAAAGATGGTGGTAAGTAAAAAGTATGAACCAGATAGAATAGATAGCTATGTAGAAAAGCATCCGATTTTATATAATGGGGAACAGTATATATTTGATGAATGTAAACAGAATATGGTGGAATTTTGTAGGGAATATTCACAACGAATGGATTTTGACCCGAATGATCTTGTTTTATTTGCAGGTTATCCATTGAGTTTATTGCCATCAGACCCTGTTATTATGAGACAGGGAGAAAGTGAAAATATAGCTTTTTTTGCTAACGAAAATAATTATATTAAGAATTTGTCAAATACATTATTTGCGTGCCTGCGTTCTATTAATCCAAAGAGGATAAAAATAGAAATATGGGCATTGCAGGATGATAAAAAAATGAAAATATTTCCAGAATATTGGAGTGGATTTAAATGTGTAATTGGAGAAGAAAATATATGTAAACGAGTAAAAGAATTAAAAGAGGAATTGTTTAATGATCAATTGAGTAACACCTATATATTAGTTTTCAGTCCATATATGATAGAACAAAGTATAAAACGTGAGATAGAACTTATGAAGATAAAAAATCAAAATTCAGATACAGTAATTCAAAGCAAATCAGCGAATAAAGTTATGGATAATGAGTTAAATGATGAACTTCCTTTGGATGAATTGTCTGATACTTTGAATATAAGTAGATCAATGAAGAAAAAAATATCTGAAATGCAAGGGTTATATGATATTGAAGAAGATTTAAAAATTCTTTGTCGATATGGATGTGATAGTGGATTGCACTTTGCCATGATCGAGAATTCATGGAATGAATTTAAAGAAATGAGATTAAAAATAGACTGGTTTAAACATATATTCTCTATAGGATTTTCACAAGAGGATTCAATGAATATTCCGTTTGGTTCAGTTGCGGGAAAGACGGAGTCTGACATGATATTTTATACAGATGGAACAAGATATAAACTTTTTTTACCATACGGACATAGTGAACGTTAAATATAAAAAATTAGAGTAGCTAAAGCGTGGAGGATGAAAGAATGGGAGATAAATAATTATTATGAAAGAGCAGGAATTATGTTGGGGAATGCATTTTTGCAATGCTAGTATGTTTAAAACAATTACTCAGATAGAAATGTATATTCGTAGCAAGAAAAAAGGAGAGTTAAAAATTTTAAATAGAGAAGAAAGCATACATTATTATATGACAGAATATGGACAGGTTTTTAAATTTAATAAGGAAAAATTTAAATCATATGAGTTGGATTTACAGAATATGGTGTGGTTTCAAAATCAAGATTTTGTGAGGACATATTTAGGAGACAATGTAAAGTATACAGAGATAAAAAAATTTGCAGACTATTATGATTATAGATAAGAAATAAAATGATTTTTGTGTTCTGATAACCAAAAATGTCGAAAAAACGACCACTTAGACACAAAGTATTGAATAGAAATGTCGAAAAGATATAATTCAAATAGAATAAATAGCGTGAAAAAAATAAGGGGGCGGAGAATTTTGAATATGACTCCAGAACAATGGTATAAAATAATTTATCAAAAAGCTGTTTCTTTACTTGAAGAAGAAAAAAATATTTATTGGGGAGAAAAGAAGCAAAGCGAGCGGATAAAAGAACAAATACAACAAATACAAGATGATTATAGGAATGAAAAAGCTAAAATTCTAAATACAAAAAGAGAGTTGGAAAGATTTTTAGATGATGCAAAAAATCATTATTTAAATTATATAGTGTTGAAACCTAGAAATGTAGAAAATATTAATATGCCTTCTCTTAAAACATTAAGATTACAGATTGATGATTATTCGGAGTATGATCCTCATGCCAGAGAATTGTATGAATATTCTTTAGGAGGTTTAGAACTTGTAAATCGGGTATTGAGTAGGCTTGATAAAAAACAAAGAGAAGAAGAAAGAAGAGTAGGGTTAAATCAGGTAAGTGATTATAAGAATAGAAAAGAAACAAATAAAAGAAGATATTTTGAGTTATTACAAAGCAAAGAAGTAGAGCAATTAATAGAATGCTTAAAACGGGTGAGGCGTGATTCATATTTAAGTAATAATTTTCAATACAATCCACCGCAAAAAGAACCTTCTGTTTTTTATATAGGACAAGTAGCGATGCCAATGCCATTTCCGAACTATATGAGTGAGGAAGTTAGAAAAAGATTTGGAAGTTTTTATGATTTTTCAAGTTGTTCTTTAATATTTCCTAAAGGTTTTTCGACAAATACTGGGGGAAAGGTATATATAGAATATGAGGATGAGATGGAAAATTCACTTATAGAAGGAATAAAAGGAGTGATTTCAAATGTATTATGTTGTTTTCCTGCATATCCTGAAAGAATTACATATATTGATCCAATAACTTGTAATAGTCTTTGTCTAGAAGAAATGAGAAAAATAGTATCGAAAGTGAAATGTCCGGGATTAATAAGATTTCCAGAAGAAAAAAAAGCAGTTAAATCAGTGCTAGTTTCGCTGGAAGAAGAATTAAAGAAAGAAAAAGGTAATTCAAGAACCCGCTTTTTGATTATTAAAGGATATCCTGATTATTATGATTCAGAGAGTAGAGAAATTTTACAAAGGTTATGTGCCAGTGTGAATATATATCATTTGATTGTCTTGATAATGAAAACAAAGCAGGAGGACGAAAGAAGAAATGTCTTTGAGAATCAGCTTATAAAGCAGTCGGTTAGGGTAAGTACTCAAAATGGAAAATTTATTCAGATAAGCAAGGATGGAACAAGACAGCGACCATTTTTTTGGTATTCGTCAATTAAAAAAATTTCAGATGAGGAATTGAAGAAGATTCAAAAAGATTATGTACCAAAAGAAAAGGGAACCCGATATTTGGAAAGAGTTAATCCAGAATTTCCGCCAAACTATCAACGTGGAAATAGAGAGATACAGTGGCCTTTTGGAATAGATTCATCAGGAAATGTACATAAAGAGACGATAGAAAAAATGTATTTTGCAGCTTTTCTAATGGGAGGTTCTGGTTCAGGTAAGTCCACTTTATTGGAAAATCTGATAAATAATTTGGTTATGTCATATCATCCAGATGATGTAGAATTATGGATTATGGATTTAAAAGGAACAGCGCAGATTACTAACATTATAGAACATTGTCCTCCACATATAAAATATTTATTAGTTCCTAAAGGAGAAAAGATGATATTTGCTTTTCTGGATAGGATAGAAAAGGAATACAAGCGTCGAATTAATTTTTTAAATAATGTGGGACGACCAGAAAAATATAGACATTATGAAAAATGGGAAAAGTTATTAGATGTGCCCAAAGAGGTCTATTTTCCTGCGATATTTGTGATTATTGACGAAGTATCTATATTGTCACAGGCAATTGAAAAAACGCAAGGGTCGAGATATATGAAAGATTATAAAGCTACATTGCAGAATATACTTGTGCAAAGTAGGGCAGCAGGTTTTCATTTTATCTTTGCAAATCAGAAGTTTACATCTGGATTAAGTGGATTTTCGAGTACAGCGATGGAACAGATAAGAGTGCGTATGGCTATGTCAGCAACCCCACAAGAAATTCAGGAAACAGTAAATATCCCTAAAAAGTATTTGACAGAAAGGCAGATTTCATGGATAGACAATTTGCCACAATATCAAGTGTTATTGGGTAAACACCCTGAAGAAGAGAATGAATTGCCTACACTTGATAAAATGAAAACATTATATATTCCGGATGAGGATCGTGCTCTCCAGTATAAACGATTTGACTGGTTAAAACAAAAGATGGTGGGAGACAAAAAGTATGATCCGGATAGGATAGAGTACTATGTAGAAAAACATCCTCTTTTATATAATGGGGAACAGTATACATTTGATGAATGTAAACAGAATATGGTGGGATTTTATGAGAGATATTCGCAACGAATTGATTTTGACCCGAATGATCTTGTTTTATTTGCTGGATATCCATTGAATTTGTTGCCAGCAGACCCTGTTATCGTGAGACAAGGAGAAAATGAAAATCTTGCTTTTTTTGCTGATGAAAATAATTGTATTGAGAATTTATCAAATACATTATTTGCGTGCCTGCGTTCTATTAATCCAAAGAGGACAAAAATAGAAATATGGGCATTGCAGGATGATAAAAAAATGAAAATATTCCCAAAATATTGGAGCAGATTTAAATGTGTAATTGGAGAAGAAAATATATGTAAACGGGTGAAAGAATTAAAAGAGGAAATGTTTAATAATTCGTTAAGTAATACATATATATTAGTTTTCAGACCGTATATGATAGAACATAGAATAAATCGAAAGATAGAATTTATGAAGATAAAAAATCAAAATTCCAATACGATGGTTCAAGGCAAAGCAGCGAATCAGTTATTAAGTGATGATTTAGCAAATAAAGGTACGGATAATGAATTAAATAGTGAACTTTCTTTGGACGGATTATCCAATATTTTGAATATAAGCAGACCAGTGAAGAAAAATGTATCTGGAACACAGGGATTATATGATATTGAAGAGGATTTAAAGATTCTTTGCCAATATGGAAGTGATAGTGGACTACATTTTGCAATGATAGAGAATTCCTGGGGTGGATTTAGAGAGACAAGATTAAAAATAGACTGGTTTAAGCATATATTCTCTATAGGATTTCCACAGGGAGACTCTATGAATATTCCATTTGGTTCGGTTGCGGGAAAGACGGAGTCTGATATGATATTTTATACGGATGGAACAAAATATAAACTCTTTTTACCATATATACATAAAAAAGATTGAATGTGGAGGAAGTAAAATGGAAAATGCGACACGAGAAGGTTATAAAAAAATATTACAAGCTTTGAGAGATTATGTAGAGACAGTGAATGATAATGAAAAAGTGCTTTTAAACGCAGCAAATGTTTGCTGTGAAGCAATGGGAAATGACAAAATTAGTACGGAAAGTAAGGAAAAATTAGAAGAAATTCTTGCAAGGGTAAATAGACTATATCCTATGGTAGATGATTTGTACAATCAAATATCACGGGAATATCAAGAAGCTTTTGATATATAAAATGGGAGGTGAGAATTATGGCAGAGAATAGAAACCAAGTTGCATTATATCAAGAAGCAGCGGATGCAATGAGAGACTGGGCAAGAGTTATACCAGGTGCGGTAGAGAATTTACGGGAGGCAAATCAAAAGGTATATAGTAAAATTTCAGATGTTGCGGGAGAAGGAGGGCCACATACAGATCAGATACTTGAAATAGTGTCATACCTTCAAAATGAACTGGAAGGAATTAATGCAGAGACGGAAAATATGATTACCATGTTAAATACTAAAGCAGCCAAAATAGAGGCTTTAATTGCAAAATATATTGTTGCGGGTAATTGAACAGCTCACCAATCTATAGTTGATTGGAACAACAGTATGAATACAATTTCTGAGATTGAACAATTAGAGGAGTTAGAATTAAAAGGAGAAATTCAGGGGTACAAAGTGATTTCTGGAATGAAAGAACCGTTATATAGAAAACATCATCTTCCAACTCCAAATACAGGAAGCTTTTCAGGAGAATATGGAAATTCTTTCTTTTATCCTGTAAGCATAGCTGCCAGAGAAAAATTAAAAGAATACAACAAAGATTGTGTTATGTATAGTAATGGATATCCAGATTTTTTACCATTTACAACTCAGACAACTCCGTGGGGAATCATACAATTTTCTGAAGAAATAGGTCATATGACAGAAAGCAGAGTAAGCAGAAAAGTTGATGGAATAGTTGAAGAAGGAAATTTTATTCAGGCAGAAAGAGTTTTTTGTGACAAAATTAATCGAAGAAATCCAGATTTAAAATTAACTTTGACACAATTTCGTTCATGGTATAAACGTGCGAAACTTACAATTCATGAATGTGCAGATGGAAAAACAGTACAACTTGTTCCTACAGCAATTCATGATGCATGTTGTCATAGTGGAGGTGTTTCGGAACAGAAATATCGAAGTGCAATGGGGGATATTTGTCTGGATGATAAAACAAATTAAAGTAGAGAACTTTCATGATAAAAAATAAATATTATTATAATGGTTTAACTACAAGGGAAAGGGCTGCCTGTGATGAATTACGGATAGCTATAGAATCTTTGCAGACAGAAGTACAATTTAATAAAACATTATCTTCAGAAGAAATAGAACATGTATTATATGCAATCAACTATGACTGGCCGGAATATTATTATTTTTACTGGGTAGAAAAAATAGCACTTTATTCAGATAAAATGTCTTTTATATTGAAATATCAGTATCCAATAAAAGATATTCCACGCAGGAATAAAATGATACAGGCCAAAATTCAGGAATCGTTGCAGAAAGCAAAAGAGGCAAATTTACAAGGCGATTTTGCAAAAAGTGTCTGGATTCATAATCATATTTCTAAACTTACGACGTATGATTATGGTTCATTCGAAGAAAGAACATCTGAAAGGAGACAGAAGGAGGCGCATACAATAGCCGGAGTTTTTTGTAGAAATACGGCTGTCTGTGAGGGAATAGCGAAAGCATATAAATTATTATGTGATTATCTTGGAGTAGAGTGTATTTTAGTTGTAGGAATGGCAGGAAATGAACCATCTAAGGTTCTTGAAAATCAGGATCATGCCTGGAATATGATAAAAATAAATGAAAAATATGGGCATGTAGACGTAACTTGGGATATGTGTTCTAGTAGGATCTCTAATCAGTATTGTTATGATTATTTTGGAGTTTCAGATAAAGTGTTTTCTGCAAATCATTCATGGAAAAAATATCCTGTCTGTGTAGAGCATGGGGGACTAACTTATTTTGAGCAGACCGGGAAATTATTTAAGAATCCAACTGAGTTAAAGCAATATGTAAAAAACGAGATTAGTAAACATCCTTCGAAATTGTATTTTCAATTGGATAATACAGCATCAATAACAGACAAATTAATAGAAAAAATTAAGGAATATATTAAAAAGCAAATATTTCAGGAAAGTGTAGGTAGTAAAAATTATCAACTATATATGAATAGAGAATTATATATTTTTCTATACATAATTCATTATTAGAAAGAGGGGAGGAAGTTTTCATATGAATGAAAAATTGAAAAAAGGACAAACGTTATCCACCAAATTAGGAGTGACGGTAACAATTAAGGAGTGGTTGGCTGAAGGAGGGCAAGGTGATGTATATTTAGTAGAATATGCCGGAGAAGAAAAAGTATTAAAGTGGTATAAAAAAGCTGCTATAGGAGACAATTCTCAAATGTTTTATGATAATCTTGTGGATAATATTCATAGAAAAAGACCAGATTCACATTTTATTTGGCCAGAAGATATTACACCATATAATAATGGACAATATGGATATATTATGGAAGTATTACCAACTGGCTATTATGAAGTTGGTGATTTTATGAATAAGGTGGTTATGTTTAAAAATTATCGAATAATGATTGATGCGGCTTTAAACATGATAAAAGCATTTCGGATTTTACATAATGCAGGATTATTTTATCAAGATATTAATGAGGGAAATTTTGCAATTGACCCTAATAACGGTGATGTAAAGATTATGGATAATGATAATGTTGCCCCGAGTGGAAAATCAACAGGTGTTCTTGGTAAACCGAGATACATGGCTCCGGAAATTGTTATAGGAATTAGTAATCATCAGAGAGCGATAGAAACCAAAGCAGATTATGTGCCACCATTTGTTATGCCAAGTGTGCAGTCAGATTTATATTCTATGGCAGTTATCTTATATATTTTATTTACCTTAAATCATCCAATGGAAGGAAAACATTACTTGGTGCCGGGGTTAACGGTCAAAACACAGGAAAGACTATACGGAAAAGATGTAGCATTTATGATGGAAAATAATGGTAAAGGCAATGATCCAGACCCGATTGTTCATAAAAATTCCCTTATTATATGGCCAATGTTACCTAAATATATTCAGGAATTATTTTTAAAAGCATTAGGAGAAGAAGGAATAAAGAATCCAAGTAAAAGACCGCAGGAAGTACATTGGGTGGATGCTTTGGTTCGGTTTAGAAGTGATATTACAACTTGTCCTAATTGCAAAATGGAAGTGTTTGTAAAAGATGGACGTTCATGTTGTTGTCATAGATGTAGCGAAGCTTTGAAGATACCGTACCGTTTGGAATTCTTAGACTATGCAATTCCGGGGAAAAAAGGAGCAAGAATTTATGCTTCTCAATTCAAAACGGTGAATTATGAAGAAATGTTGGACATTGCGGGTACAATTGTGGCAAAACCAAATGAGCCTTCAAGTTTATGGGTTTTAAATAAAAGTGATGAGAGTTGGCGTGTAACAACACCAAGTGGAAAGCATAAGAGAATAAATCCGGGAGAAGTATTACCATTGAAAGATAATCTTTCTTTTGAAGCAGGAAAAACAGCGGTAAGAGTTAAGAAAAATTAGTGTTAAATAAGCTATGTAAGGAGAAAAAACAATGGATGAAATGATTTTTGAAAATGATGGATTATTTGGAGATATGACAGAAACACCTAGAAAAAATTTACCAATATTTTATTTGTTAGATACATCAGGAAGTATGATAGGGGAACCAATTGCTATTCTTAATCGTGCGATGACAGAAACAATGGAAGAATTAAAAAAAGTAGCAAAGAAAAACAGTAATGCTAAGTTGCAAATTGCGGTAATGGAGTTTAATACTAACGTAAAATGGATGCAGCCAGATGGATTAGAGGAGGCAGAAGATTTTTATTGGGTTGATTTGCAGGCCGGAGGACTGACAGAAGTTGGAGCAGCACTTAAAGAATTAGATAGTAAATTATCAAGAGAGACATTCTTAAAAGGAATTATGGGAAATCTGATGCCGGTCATTATTATTATGACAGATGGTGGGGCAACAAGTGACTATAAAAAAGAACTTGATGAAATTAAGAAGAATAGATGGTTTCAGAATGCTAGTAAAATAGGCTTTGCTGTTGGGGAATATGCAGATTTAGATATGATTGCAGATGTAGTAGGAAATTCAGAGGCAGTAATTAAAACCGATGATATGAAAACATTTGCTAAGTTAATTAGACTGGCTTCTGTAACAGCATCTAAAATTGGTTCAGTAAGTCGTACTTCTGCAGGTGGAAGTATTACAGAGGAGATTGTTAAAACTGTAAAGGGAGAATCTGAGCACCAGCCATTGCCGGAAGAACCACCTTTCCCTGACCCTGTACCAGAGGATATTCCACCTTTCCCTGACCCTGTGTCAGAAGATGACCCTTGGGATGAAACTGAATTTGACTAATTAAATATTTTCAGAAAGGAAATATAATGGAAAATATTTTTACATTTCATAAAACTGTCAGGGGATATAATCATATAAGAAAGGATACTCCATGTGAAGATTATTCCTGTTCTTATTTGTCTTTGTCTTCATACGAGGAAAAATGTCCAGAAGAAAAGGAAGAAGTCCAGACAAATGAAATAATAAGGGAACAGATGCAATCAGAGTTTATTTCCGATGAAGAAGCAGAGTTATGGGGATTTCCAGAAGAAAAAGTAAATTCTGTGGAAGGTGAACGCGCCTATTATATAGCAGTTGTTGCAGATGGACATGGAGATTCTGATTGTGTAAGAAGCCAGATTGGCTCACAATTTATTGTGGAAGTGGTAACGGAGTGTATGAAAGGATTTGCAGATGGATATTATGAAGACCCATTTATGTTTAAATCAAATGTTTGCGGTCGGAAATATCATTTACGGCATATTACGGACACTATTGTATCGCAATGGAATGATAGGGTTAAAAATCATCTATCGGAGAATCCTTTAACGGAAGAAGAAATAGTAAAGCTTTCACCTAAGGCGGCAGATGCATATAAAAATAAGAAAGCTTTATCGCATTTGTATGGAACTACAGTGATAGGCAGTTTATTAATTGATTCATTTCTTATTTTAATTCAACAAGGAGATGGGAGATGTGAAGTCTTTTATGAAAATGGAAAAGTAGAACAACCTATTCCTTGGGATGAACGTTGCTTTGGAAATGTAACTACTTCCATGTGCGATTCTGACGTAAATGAAAGATTCCGATACTGCTATATCGATTTAAAGCAAAATCCTGTTTCAGCATGTTTTGTAGGTACCGATGGAATAGAAGATTCTTATCGAAATATGGAAGGTACACATATGTTTTATAGAAACAGATGTTTAGAAATGATAAACGATAAAATAGAAGAATATGAAAATGGTTTATCAGATACACTTTCACAACTAAGCAGGCAGGGAAGTGGAGATGATGTTTCAATTGCGGGGATTATTTGGCTAGATAAATTAGTAGTATTAAAAGAACTATTTATTCGTCAAAATAAAAAATATCCGCTGGAAGCATTTATAGTCTCGAATGAAAATAAACTTATTTCAATGGAGCGTAAATATGATTTTCTGCGAGAAGAACAGGATAGAACAGAAAATGAATATAACAAGCTTCAAAAGCAGTATGATGTTTTGAATGAAGAACATGAGAAATTGAATCAACACTGTCAGGATATTGAAAAGAGATTGAAAGAATTAGAAGATGACATTCAAACAGGAGAAAGAGATTCTGCACATATATTTGACGAAGATGCCATGTATTTAAGAAGATATGATGAGTTTCTTTCTGAGTTACATAAGCAAATTTTTTCAAGAAATATTAAAGATATAGTGGATAGTTTTTTTGAACCTTTAGAAAAATTAAGTGGAAGATTTACTGAGGTATGGGAAAGAAAAAAATGTGATGAACAACAAAAGATAACAAAATTGAAAGGAGAATTACAAAGCACAATTGAAAAAATGCAAAATATATATAAAAAAATGGAGATTTTGCAATTAAAAGTAGATGAGGTAAAGCAAAAACGAGACGAGGCATATCGGCAGTTTAATGAATACGATTTAAAAAATAAACAGATAAAAGAATCGTTGGAAAATGCAAAGAGGGAATTAGAACAATTGAATGAACTAGGATAATAGAGAACTTTGTGATTTTTAAAGTGTAATTGAACTAGCTGATATATTCAAGAAAAGAGTATATCAGCTAGTTTGGTTAAAAAAGAAATATTGATTGTGAGAGGGAAAGATGGCAAGTAAATATTTATTAAATGAAGAACAGAGAATCAGAGACAATTATGAATTAAAAATGCAGGCTGAAAAAGATGCAGGGGAGATGAGGAAAAAAGAGCTGGAAAGACAAAAATCGGATATATTTGATAGCGGATGTTGTACTGCATGTGTATTAGGTATAGTTATTGCTATTGTTGTATGGATTTTAGCTCATAGTTTTACAGAAGGATTAGGTGCAGGATTACTATTTATAGTGGCAAGTGCAGTAGTAGTTCCTATTTATTCTGGATTAAAAAAAGGAAAAATGGATAAAAAAATCAGTGAGTGTACTAAGCAGACAGAAGAAAAAATAAAAGAAGCAGAGAAGCAAAGAGATGAGGAGATAAGATTATTTGGAGATACTCATAAAAGAAAATGTGAAGATAGAACGAAATATTTTATACAGAGTACTCAAACAAATGAATTAGAGGAATGGTTATGTAAAAAATTCAGTGCACAAATTGATGGGATAGACAGGAGAAAGCATATAAAAGAGCTGAGGGCATCCTATCATTTTACAGTGGAATCGACTGGTATTGTGGGGGATAATGGAAAGTTTGATTTTATAATAGAATGCTATCAAGTTTTAAATGATTTCTATGATCAGATAGGGCTTGCGCGAGCACTTTGTAAAAAAGTGCAGTATACTATGCAAAAAAAATATGAATTAGATTCTACAGGAACAGAAGCAAAAATAACAGTATCAGGTAATGATAATCATATGTGCTTGGAATATTATGCGCCAAATGGTCAATATGAATTTGCAAAAAAAATATAAGAGTAAATAATAATTATAATATTTGTAAAGAAAATATGTTAGAAATTTATTTGTGAATTAATGGAGCGGATAACATAATGAAATGCAGACAGTGTGGAAGTGAATGGAATGTTAATATAACGGTATCAAATAAAATAAAAAAATGTCCATTTTGTGGGTGGATAATAGAGTCAGAAAATATTCATTCAGCAAATGAAATAGATTCCATAGAAGAAGCCATTAGAGAAATTTATCGTATAGGTGGTGAGAAGACTATTTGTTCCACACAGTTAGTAGGATATTTCAGTGATCTTGCACCAGTATTGCGAAAATATAATGTTCTTATAAAAAATTTAATTAGCATGAATGGAAACATAAGTTTATTTGAGGCAGCATTATTAGATGAGACACATCGCAAAATACAAATTATTCGTGTAGCAGAAAAGTTACAAGCAAATTATTTTTTGGATAGAAATATATGTATCGAATTATGTGAAAATTTTTGCAGAGCAATATATTTAGAAAATCAAAAAATAAACAAGACAGGTAATGAAAATACGGATGTACCAATCAATATTGATGAAGAAGCCAGCGTATTGAAAAAATCAAAAAAAAGTGTGAATTCTTATTACGATTCTAAAAACTCTTGTAGTATTAAAAAAATTGAAGAGATGGCAGAGCAAGAAGATTCAGAGGCACAGTATACACTAGCAGAGTATTATTATAAACAAAAGCAATTGTCAGAAGCTTTTATCTGGTATGAAAGGGCTTCTAATAACGGTAATAGTAATGCTTTATATAAAAAGAGTATTATGCTTGGAATGTCGGGAAATTACAAAGAAGCAGCAAAAAATTGTAGAAAAGCCGCTGTGTTAGGAAACGCTGTTGCACAGTATGAATATGCAGTAATGGTTGAAAAAGGAATAGGAACATTCCAAGATATTGATGTAGCGAAAAAATGGTATCACAAGGCTGCAGAACAGGGGCATACGCAGGCAAAAAAAAGATATGATATGTTGAAAGTAGAGAGGAAAAAATGAAACAAGTAAAATGCAATGCATGTAAAGAAAAATGGTATATTGATAATCAGAATGAAAAGAAGATTAGGGTATGTCCATTTTGTGCAGCAGATATTAGAGAAAAAATAGAATTAAAGAATGTTAATACATTAGGAGAAGCTATTTATAAAGCCATATCTGACCGGGGAATAGAAATATTAGATAACCATCAGAATATGTATGCCTACTTATTAGATACAATACCAGAGCTAAAACGAGAAATACGGATATTTTCTAAATCTTTCGAAAAGGAATGTCTAGTCTTGTATAAAGAAGCCTTTAATAAAAATGCAAATGAGGTTGAATTAACGATGCAGCAAATTAAACATCTGCTTATTGAAGAAGAAGGTTTATCAGAAGAATGGACAAGTAAAATATGTAAGGAATGCAGACAAGCTCTTATGTATTATAGGGGAGAAAGTCCAAAGTATATTATTCTTGCAGATATAGTGGACGTAGATTTAAAGTTGGTGGAAATTAAGAATAAAAAAATAGAAGATATAAAATCACATACCGTAGAAAAGAAAAAAGTAGGAAATAAAATATATATTAAAAAGATTGCATCAGAAATAGATAACTATACTATATGCGGAAGGAGAAAATATGGCAACAAAAAATAATGGAGATAATAGTGGTATTTTTATTATATTGGTGATAATTGCATTGATAATTTTAGGGATAGAATGTATTGATATACATAAAGAAAATTCTAAAAAGAATATAAAATATGAAAATTCAGAATACAGCGTAGGAGATACGATTACATTTGGAAATTACCCACAAGATAGTGATGGTTCAGAGGAACCTATAGAATGGGTGATATTAAAAACAAAAGAAGGAAGTAAAGCTTTGATTATTAGTAAATATATATTAGAAGAGAGAAAGTACCATGAAACAAAAGGGAATATTACTTGGGAAAATTGTGATACAAGAAAGTGGTTAAATACAGAATTTTATAATGAGGCATTTGATGAAGAGGAACAAAAGAAGATAGAAAATACGATTGTGAGAATAGAAGATAATTATAGAACTGAAACAGAAGGGGGGAATGATACGAGGGATAAAATTTTCCTTTTAAATATAGATCAAGCTAATAATCTTTTGGATACAATTGACAGAGAAACTGAGGGGACAGAATATGTCAAAAAAACTTATGGAGCAGAAGGAAAGCAGGGATGGTGGCTTTGTTCTCCAGGATGTCTTAGTGATAAAGTAGCGGTTGTACGTTCGTATGGTGGTACTGATTCAGATGGAGCTGAATCAAGTAAATATTATGGGGGAATCCGACCAGCATTATGGATAAATTCAGAATCTTAAATGGAAACTAAAAAATAACCGAAAGATAGAGTGGGTATAAAATTAAAAATATATTGAAAGAAATAAAAGGAGAGTATTGTGGAAGAAAAAAATAATAATGCAGGTCTTATTATTATCCTTGTGATAATTGCTTTGATAATTATAGGAATAGAGTGTATAGATGTACAAAAGAATTCAGATACCGATACTTCAACGACAGAGTATAATCAGGACTGGGATGATGAAATTGAAGATACGGATAGTACAAACAATAATGAAGAAAGTTCAATGAAGTATACAGATAATACGGATATGAATATTAAAGAGTGTTTGAAAGTTGATGCTTACCAAAAAGTAGAAAGTACAGATGGCAGTTTTGAGTTTGCATATCCTAAATATGTTTTTAATGATTATGATATAGATGATGTAAATAATGATTATAATTTCTACTATAAAGATGAAGATGAAAATATAAAAATGCAGATGAGGGTTTATACAGAAGAATATGAAGGAAATCCTGTTGAAAAAGCAAGAGAGCTATATGATAATTTTTGTTCCAGAGCTACAGAGGTTCTCTACCAAATTGAACCTAAGGATGAAATTGATGGGCAAGGTATGGCAAGAACAATTGTAGCAGGAAAATTTGATTATGAGGATGCAGATACCTGTGTATATTATGTGGGAGCAAGTGATGAAAATAGGGATTATATAATGGAGTTCTATTATCCTGATGCTAATCCAGAGTATGATTATGATGACGTAAATTATATATTAGACTGTGTGTACCGATATTGTTCATTTGCAGGTGGTACATATAAACCAAGAAGTTATGAAATGTTTTTACAAGATGATATGGGAGTAAAAAAGTAAAAAATATATTATAAGATAGGATAAAGGGACAGGTATAGGAAAATTAAGATTTGTATCTTATATCAAATATGTTTTTTTATATATTATCTTAAATAGTAAATTTATGCTTGTGTTTTCTAAGGGAGAATATAGAAACAGATGGAAAGAAAATCGTTAGAAGAAGCATTCGCAAAAATATATGATATTGGAGGTATTGAGGTTTTACAATCAGCTGAATTTCAGGAATATTTTGCTGATATAGCTCCTGAGTTGCAGAAATATAGAGGTATAGTTAAAAGTTTCGTAAATATAGAAGGAAATAAAAATTTAGTCAAGATAATATCATCAAATACGGAAAAACAAAAAATAGAAGTATTAAAAATTGTACAGGAATTAGAAGATAAATATTTATATAAGAAAGAAAATTGCACTGATATATGTATAGCATTTTGTAGAACTATAGGTATTAATATAGATATTTGTGAAAAAGAAAAGAGTATAGAAGAACATATAAATACTACTAAAGAAAAGAATGATATAAAGATATCGACTACGACACAAAAAAATATACAGAACAATAGCGAAATAGAAAAATATATAGCGTTTTGCAGAACTATAGGTATTAATATAAATTCTTATAAGAGTATAGAAGAATATATAAATACTACTAAAGAAAAGAGTGATATAAAGATATCGACTACGACACAAAAAAACATACAGAACAATAGTGAAATAGAAAAATATAGAGTAGGTGATATTATCTCCTGGGGAAATTACCCAAATACTAGCAATGGTTCAGAAAGACCAATAAAATGGAAAATACTCAAAATAAAAGGAGATAATGCATTACTACTTTGTGATAATATATTAGATGCAAAGGCATATCATAATAAAAGAAAAAAAGTTACATGGAAAACAAGTGATATTCGTAAGTGGTTAAATGAGGATTTTTATGATACGGCATTTAATTTTAAAGAGAAAATATGCATCCGCAATACGTTTATAGAGGTTAAAAATAATCTTATATTTAGAAGAAATGACATAGAAGATAAAATATTTCTTTTAAGTAAGGAAGAAGTGGAAAAATTCTTTTTAACAGAGAAAGATAGAAAAGTGCAGGCAACTAATTATGCTCTAAATAGAGGGGTATGTCCTGGTGAAGATGAAGATGGTTATTACTATCGTATGGAAGATAATAAGCTTGTAAGGTATCGTAAAAAAGATTTTACAAGCTATGCAAGTTGGTGGCTTAGATCTATTGAAAAGCGTGAATTTAGGGCCGATATGGTGCGTGAAGATGGAACAATTGGTAGAAGAAGAGTGCATTGGAATGATATAGGTATCCGACCAGCATTATGGATTGATTTAGCAGTTTTTAATATGGTATCTCAGTGGTAGCTTGCGAAGAAAAGTGAGAAATGGGAAAAACTGCAAATAATAATGTTATAGATATTGATGGATATGGAATAGCAGTAGTAAAAGAATATTATGGAAAAACAGGATTTGATAATGAAGATGTTTAATGATGCAACTGGGTTCAAAAGGATATTTCTAAAAGTAGGTTATACAGATCTCCGAAAAGGAATCCCAGGCCTTACGGCAATGATACGGGAATCTTTTGGATGTGACCCTTATGAAAAAAATGTCCTTTTCTTATTCTGCGGCCGCAGGACTGACAGGATAAAGGCAAACGGACTAAATCCATTTCGGTATCTGGAATTCCTGCTAACAGAAATGATGGAACATGAAGAAGATACGGATTACCGTTTTATAGATGATCTGTTACCGTGGTCAGACTCAATACCAGATATATGCAAGATGAAGAATAAAAAAGAGCACTGAGAAGTCAGTGCCTTTTTTTGTTTAGGGTACTCATGGTTTACCGTGTACCGTAATACTCACAAAAATATCAGTGTTTATATGATTATAACCGAAAATGTCGGAAAAATGACCACTTAGCCTAAAAATGTTGAATAAAACTAGAAATAAGTTATAATTTGAATACAAATAAATAGAGAAATATAGTATTAGGGAGATGAAAAAAATGATAAAAGCAGATGAGTTAAGAGAATTTAGACCAGTGGTACGTTACAGAGATGGAAGTGAGATTACATTACAGGCAGTACAGAATGCACTTGAGGCGGCTGCCAATAGTATCGGGATTCCGGTAGCCTTTTATGAGGATCAGGTGAAATCAGGTGGAATATTTAATAAGACTATTGAAAATTGTATTGTACTTTATCATCCTGAACATCAATATGATTATTTTAAGTTTTGTATACGTATAGCTACAGAAGGTTCATATGCATTTATTTCATGTAATGATTTCGGTCAGAGTAAACAGATGAATAAGGCTGATCGTGTTGAAGCATATAAAGAAGATAGAAGAGGAAAGAGCATGAGTTATAAAGTTGGATCTATAATCGGTCAGGGAATTTCAAGTATTGGAAAAAGTAAACAGAAATTAGAAGAAGAACAAAATTATTATAACTGCATAAGTGATATTTTAGACGATGTTATTTCATATGATAATTAATAATATTGGTGTATTAAAAAATGTTTTGTAAGGAGAAAAATATGGGAATACAGTTATCTAGTAGGGAATTTTACGAGATTATGAAGAAAATTGAAGAAGCCGGGAATGATAGAAGAAAGTTGGAGGCAATTAAAGAGCTTATTGAACAGTACAATGAGGATGATCCAGAAGTTAAAAAACTTGTACGTAAACTTAGAGGATAAACTAGTAGTATTTTAGAGTTGTATTTATTATATGTATAGTAATGTTATATATACAGTAATGATTTTTTATCTATATGGATAAAAAGAAAGTTTAAATATGAATAGATAGAGTGGTAAAAGGAAGGTTAGGAGAGGGGATAAAAATGATTTTAGAGGAAGAAATAAGAAATGCGGAACAAGGAAGTATTGGGGCTATGTGTCGTATTGGAGATTATTATTATCAGAAAATAAGAAATGAAGGTTATGAAAATGAATACGAGAATATGGCTTTAAAATATTATAAAATGGCGGCTGAAAGAGAAGAATTATATGGAATGTATAGATTTATAGAAATAGGAAATATAAGTGCGAAAGTAGAACTTTCGTTTGCCTATCAAATTGGTATACAAACAGCAACGAAACGGTGTGAAGAAGTTTATAGTATAGCCGAAAAAACATTGAATTTTATAGAAAAATATGGTTCAGAAAATGAAGAGATGATAAATAGGGGCATGGTATTGTATCAGTTTTATATGGCTTCCTATTATCTTGCAATATGTTATTATTTTATAAAAAGTGAAAGGGAAGCAGGAAGATTACTTTCAAGAATTGATAAGCAGGATATAGGAGTACAAGCTAAATTATTATTAGCACTTAGTATTTTTATAGGAGAAAATGATTTTTCAAGACATCAAGAAGTGTATGATTTGTTATTAGAACTTGAAAATAATATAGAATTTGCGGAAACTGAGAAAATGGAAATAGAAGAAACAGTATATGCATCCGCGGCATTATTATTGTCGCATTATTGTAGAGGAAATTTTTTGAATCTTACTCCAGATTTAGATAGAGCTGTAGAAGTTTTGAATTTCGTAAAAAGTCATTTGAAGAGAGAAGATGAAAAAAAGAATATAGAAAATGAACTCAGGCGTTATCATAAAAAATTATTTGGTGGATATAAATATGTGAATGATTAAAATGAGATGAAGGCAACTATTGGGTTGAAATATATAAATAAAGATTTAGGAATATTACAGTGTATATATGAGGGCATTTTAGGGGAGATAATAATATATGGAATGTAAAAAGTCAAGATTTAATTTTATTTATAAAAAATCTGAAGATGAAATTGTAATATATAACACTTATAGTAAAGCTGTGATTTTGTTAAATAAGACAGAATATAATCAGTATTTAAGTTTAAATAATATGGACTATGAGATGCAGAATACATTATTAGAAAATCATATACTGGTTGATGAAACATTTGATGAAGTAAATTTTCTTATGTATTGTCATAATATTACAAAGTATTCACATGATGCACTCCATTTGGTATTAGCGACTACAATGGAGTGTAATTTTGGATGTCCGTATTGCTATGAGAATCGGAGAAAGGGAAAAATGAGCCTTCAAGTGCAAGAAGCTATTATTAACTTTATCCATAAAAATTTAGAAAAGGGAATAAAATTATTGGATATTACGTGGTATGGTGGAGAACCATTATTATACCCGGAAATTATAAAAAATATGTCTGAAAAGATACATACATTAGTTGATAAATATTCTTGTGAATTGAATATGTATATGGTGACAAATGGTTATTTATTAACACCAGAGTTAGTCGAAATGCTTGATTTGATTGGAGTTGTTAAGATTCAGATTACACTAGATGGATTAAAAAAATTGCATGATGCAAGAAGACATTTAATTAGTGGAAAGGGGACATTCGATAAAATTTATGAAAATTTAAAATTATTTGAAGAATATTCAATTAGAGTAGATGTTAGAATGAATGTTGATAATGAAAACTATAAAGATTATATTGGACTACAGAAAAAAATTAATGAGTTAAATAATTTAAACGTAATTTTATATCCATCACCAGTTGAAGACATTAATAAGGATATAGAAAATAATGTTAGTGATTTTATGACTTTTGATGAATTTGAGAAATTTGCCGGAGAGATTGGAAAAGAAGGGATGACCTCTGCAGCAACGACAGTTTTAGATGATAGGTATTGTTATTGTCAGGCAGAAACAGAAAACAACTATGTCATAGATGAACTGGGAAATTGTTACAAATGTTGGGATCAAGTTGGAAGGACAGAAAATAGTTGTTTTAATATAATGAGATTAAATGACAAGAATTATTCTAACATTGTTAAATTTATGTGCTGGAATCCTTTTACAGATTCTATATGTAAAGATTGTGTTTTTTTGCCAGTCTGCTTTGGTGGATGTAAATTCCATAGAATGAATGCAGGAAAATATGATTGTGGATTTACTGAAGAATCAATGAAAAGTTATCTTGAGGAAACTTTTTTTGATTAGCAATTATAAAAAGGAGGTGAGAGATATGAAGATTATTCAAAAGGCAAAAACAACTCCAAAGAATTTTAAACCACATGCAAATGCGTGCGATCATGATTGCCTTGCAACTTGTAAGAAATGTCCACCGAGAACGTGTTAATTGGTTCTAATAAAATTGAGGACATGAGAGGAGGTGAATAATTTTTCACCTCCTATTTTCTTATGTGTGCCAGTAATGTACGTTTCTAATGGATAAGAGGTAAGCGCTACATAATCGCCCGGATTTTCAATTTCTTATAACCATGCGATAGTCCTTTTATCGGAGTGCTGCTTCCAATGCTAAATCTAGCTTTTAGGATTCGTTTGCTCTAAATTTTCTTTCAATCCATCTCTGAAGACTCCTAAATTTTTTAGAAGGAGTATATTTATTATGAAGTCGAACACTACAAAAATTTATAGGCGAACCGAGGAAGAATGGGTTTAACTTATCCAGGAATGTCGTACGAGTGGACTTTCCGATAAAGAATGGTGCAGACAAAATAACATTATCATCAGTAACTATGAAATTTTTATGCGGTTTGTTGTGTACCGCTTACGGTGAAAGTCCACAATCTGCCCTAGTAGTGGGAAGGGTATAGCCCAAACCAAGGGAGTCATGGATGACTGCGAATTCAGAGGAAGGTGGAAGCAAATTTTTGGTCTGACGAACAGAAATTACATCAGGCTACAGTTAAGGATAAAGTTGCATAGCAACTAAAGTTCCATAACTATTCGGAATTAACTGTGGTGAATGTGGCAGATGGATGTAGAGAAAGAAATGTGTGGTACTTTACTTTGGAATGGCAGATATGAAAAGTTTTTTGATGCAAATAGATGAATGACCATGCCATAAAATAAGGGAAATCTATTGGAAACAATGGAAGAAAGTCAAAACAAAGTTTGAGGAACTCAAAAAATTGGGTGTAGAAGAAAAAGGTGTGGATATGCGCCAATATGTGAAATGAAAACTAGAGAAGCGCCGTATATGGAACTGTATGTACGGTGCTGTGGGAGGTAGATAAAATAATTATTTACCTCCCAACCGATTTTAGGAAAGAAGAGTAAATTATGTTATATGGTTTTATTAAGGAAGATATAAAACAATTAGATAAAGAAAATCCACTTTATATACAAGCTAGGTATGCTCAAAAAATAGGTAAGTATTGTGAGATGGATTTAAATAAAAAGATAGTTATAGATAATGTGGGAAATGCAATATCAATTGATAATGAGCTTATTATGTTGAGATGTACATGTGATAATTTGAATCAAGGAATTAGAATTTATAAAGAAAAAGGTGCTAACTTATTTGAAAAATATGAAGATATACAGAAGATAGAAAATTGGTTTTATTATGGTGAAATATATAATAGAATAATAATTGAAGTAGATTATAATAAATTAAAAACAAAATCAGCAGAAAGAAGAAAATTATTGAATTTTATAAGTAAATATTCAATAATTTTTATTAAATCAAAGCATAAAGGATTTTCATGTGCAGTTTCGGTTAACATATTATTAGAGAAAAGAAAGGCATTTATAGAATTTCTATCTCAGCAATGTGCGATTTGGGGCGAGAAACTTTTGATTTGTGAATATTTGAATGTGAAAAAAGATTCTTTAGGGAAAAGAGAATCAAGACATATTGTTATAAATGGGGAAGTTATCAATTCATCAAGACAAACAATTTCTTTGTTGCATACGGTTCCTAAATCTCATGTAAAAAAAGCGGAGGAAAAGGCAGGAATAATTAAAAAGATAAAAGGATTCCCCGTTAATTATGTGTTGGATTTATGCGAGTTTTTTGTAGATGAGGAAAAGTATATTGATGTAGTAGAAATTAATCCTTTAACAACATCAACATGTTTTATTAATAATAGTATATTTTTTGATAAAGAGATTTCAGTAATTAGACATAAAGAAGAAATTTTAGGAATGGGATTGGAGTATTATATGGATTATACAGAAAAAACTTATAAATATATAAATAATAGAACTTCAAATGGAGAATATAATTATTTGTCAGAAGATTTTTATGAATTTTTATCTATTTAGAAAATAAGAAATGTACATAATATAAATCAGACTGTAGACAAAGTGGTGTCTGGTTCTTAGATCAGACACCGGTAGTGTAAATTATTCTGTGTAAACCTCTCAGATTGATGATAAAATCATAGGT
>OLOM01000241.1_pt1 | contig 43349 bp, 54 predicted proteins | sample 1672531 | NCBI WGS metagenome assembly OLOM01 (sample SAMEA3136696, study PRJEB25190) | human gut metagenome | reverse complement strand
GCCAAGTGGTAAGGCAGAGGCCTGCAAAGCCTTTACCCCCGGTTCGAATCCGGGCGTCGCCTCCAATACGCACTCAAAAGGGATTGCACACCGTGCAATCCCTTTTTGTTTCGCGTAAGGCGTGGTAGCGCTACGGGCAGGTTATAAGAAATAGCGGGCTATAGGACAAAAAGTGTGTCCTATTTCGCATCTAAACCCCAGTTTGCAGCTCCAGTTTTAGCCGCTTAAAAAACCCAGACCCTTTAAGACGCCAGTAGAGAAGTGCGTTTGGCTTTAGCTTGGTGCTGCGGGGCGGGCCGCAAATTCAAACCCCTAAAAACAGCGAATGGGAAAGGAATATAGGCCATGAATTGCATCCATCCCCCTTCTCTGACTTTGCCCCGTTGCCGTTATATGGGGTCCGCTTGGCTTTCGAGGGCTGCTTCATGGTGCTACAGGTCTGTTGCGACAGATCAGCCTGTTGAAAAACAAAAAATCCGACTTTTATGCAACTTTTTTGCGATTAGGGACTCTTTTCGGTCCCTGGAACGTGTAAACAAGCTGCTGTACGGCTGGTTACCTGCGGTTTTTATGTCTTGAACCGCGATCGGGGAACTCGAACAATTCCTAATCGCAAAAAAGTTGCAAACCCGACCGTTATTTTGTTTTTGGGTTCCCGAGGTTGCCGCGCGCAAGCTCCGTGGCGGGGTGGCGGCGCGCTTACGTTTCGACTGACCCGCTTTGCGGGGGAGTCGTGCTCGAATCATTTGTTCTACCTAAACGGTGTGCAATCGCATCACTTGATACATTGCGCTTGGGCATAAAAGAAGCCGCTCGTGGCGGCTTCTCGGGTGGGTTACGTCCTGCTCTGCTTATGCTGCTGCTTTGGCGGCTTGGCGTGTTTCTTTGCGGTTCTCCAGGGCGTTGACGCATACGGCGGCGGACTGGTCGCCGGTGATGTTTACTACGGTACGCATCATGTCCAGAACGCGGTCTACGCCAGCTACGAGGGCGATGCCTTCAACGGGCAGGCCAACGGACTGGAGCACCATAGCGAGCATGATCATGCCGGAGCCGGGGACGCCGGCAGTGCCGATGGACGAAAGCACGGCAGTGGCAACAATAACGCATTGTTGGCCAATGGTGAGGTCGATTCCGAATACCTGGGCAATAAAGATGGCACAAACGCCTTGATAAATAGCGGTGCCGTCCATGTTGATGGTAGCGCCAAGGGGCAGCACGAAGCTAGAAACTTCGCTGCGAACCCCCAGCTTCTTAGAGCATTCCATGTTGATAGGCAGTGTGCCGACAGAGGATGCAGAGGCAAACGCAAATGCCATTGCACGCATCTGACCCTTGAAGAAGGTAAGCGGACCCATTTTCGCAATGGTTTTAACAGCGCCAGAATATACGACAACCATGTGCAGAATCATGGCCAAGTAGGCAATGAGAATGAGCTTCAGCAGTGGCAGCAGGATGTCTGGGCCGTTGGTGGCAACGACGGGGGTGATCAATCCAAATACGCCGAATGGAGCGATAGAGATGATCATATGCATGATCTTGATGCAGACCTCGCTCATGCCGTTTACGAAGTCGGCAACAGGCTGAGCCTTTTTACCCGCTGCGAGGATGCCGAAACCGAAGAAGAGGGCGATAACGATGATCTGCAGCATGCTGGCGTCAGACATGGGCTGGACGAAGTTGCTGGGGAAAATGTTCACGATGGTATCGATGAACGAGGGGGCTTCCTTTGCCTCATAGCTCAGTTCATCGGTAGAAAGAGTGTAGCCTGCTCCAACGTTGAGGACGTTGGCAATTACTAAGCCGATTACGATAGCGCATGCGGTGGTGCACAGGTAGTAGGCGATGGTTTTACCGCCGATAGCACCTACGCGTTTGATATCGGAAAGGCTGATGACGCCAGCAACCATAGAAAAGATAACCAGCGGAACAACGATCATCTTAATGAGGTTCAAGAAGATGGTTCCAAGCGGTTTTATGTACGTGGTTGCGATGTCGGGAGTACCTTGCAGAGCCAAGCCAGCTACAACACCCAATGCAAGTGCGATGAAGATCCAGGTAGTAAGCGAAAGGCGTTTGAACCAAGGCTTATTTGCCTTTTCGGCTGCAGTTGCTTTCTGAGCCTCCCTAATATCGGCTTTTGCCTCTTTTTCGAAGTCGGTTAATTCGGACATGGATGACCTTTCTTGCTCGATGTCCTTTTTCAATTAAGCGCCTGGTGATTTACCGTGAACGGCAGATGCAGACGTAACGATATATTTTACTCCATGGTTAGGTGTGAAGCTTCGTATGACAGGTGAAAAGTGTTATGAAACCAAAATGCGAGCCAGACGGCACGTAGGTTAGTCTGGTTCGCATTCGTGAATAGAGACTGATGCATTGGTCAAGTTATTTTGGTTATTACCCGATTGCGCTATCGAGTGCGGCTTCTAAGAATTCCCATTCGTCTTTTGTCGTTATGGGAAGAAGCTCGGTTTCTCTTAGCGGCATAGCGTTTGGGGTTTCGGCATTTGTCCTATACGCGGAGGCGAATACCGTTAGGGAACCGTCATCGCCGATGCTGTTGTCGGTGTATACCAGATAATTTTTGGTACCGCAGCTGCTTTCCACGAGCAGAAGCGCTTCGCATTCTGCGACCTGGCCATCTTCCATGATTAAGGGAAAACGAGTTTCTTTCATTCGGATGGAGCGCATCGGTACTCCTGTCAATAACTACCCGTTTAACAGGTGTTTCAATGGATACTAAAGATAGATTTCGAGAAGTGCTTTTTGGACGATCTTACGAGCGTCTTCATTGAAAACGTTGTGCAATACCCTGAGTTCATTCAGGGTTATGGTTCCCGGATTGGCGTCCTTTTGGGCGAAGGCGTCACGGGAGAGGAACAACGCTGAAGCGCAGTCATCTAGGGACAGCCCAGAGGCTTCGCGCGCTTGTTGAACCCAGTTTTTCATACTCATCCTCCGCACTTGATCATTACCAGATTAACGGGTAAAAAACTGCTGTCAATCTGGGAATACCACCTTATTTGATAGCATGTTTCGCGTGGATGGGAGGACCGATGGAGAACTATATTGGCGACAACATTCATGCAATTCGCGGTAACTTCGGTTTGTCGCAAGAGCAGCTTGCAGCGATAGCGGAAGTGAGCCAGACTTCCGTCTCCGCCTGGGAATGCGGGCAGACTATCCCGCGTTTTTCCAATGCCGTGAAGATCGTAGAATCTTTGCCCAGCCTGACTATGGACGATGTGTATAGCCAGGTGCTTGGGTACGCGCGCAGGGTATTGCAGCAAGCGCATCCAGAGTCTGGATCTTCGTTCGGATTTGTTCCCTTGTATGGATCTATTGCTGCGGGTGCTCCCATCGAGATGCTTCAGATCGAGGAAATCCATCCTGTGCCCAATGCACTGTTGCTGCGTTATCCGAAAGCGTTTTATTTGCGCGTTAAGGGCGAATCTATGAATAGGGTCCTGCCCAACGGCAGCTATGCATTGGTTTGTCCCACTTCGGAAGTTGTAGACGGATCTGTGTATGCGGTAAGCGTTGGTTCATCGAATGCGACGGTGAAGCGGGTGCGAAAACTAAATAACGGAATTGCCCTAGAACCTGATTCGAATGACCCCACCTATAAGTCTCAGGTATTTGATTACGGAGATGGGGAACGTGAAACCCTGTCTGTTATTGGCAGAGTCGTGTGGTTTTGCGTGCCTTACGACTATGAGATTTAGTCCCCTGAAATTTTTTAAAAAAGGGGTTGCGCGTAAAACTGGTTTCCGTATAATACTTTCTTGCGCGCGGACGTGGCTCAGCTGGTAGAGCACAACCTTGCCAAGGTTGGGGTCGCGGGTTCGAACCCCGTCGTCCGCTCCATTGAAACATCGAAGCCCTTGCAGTTACCTGCAAGGGCTTCTTTCATTTCAGGTACAATAACTTTGTTTCAAGAGGGGAAGGGGACGCGCATGGCGCATGAAGAGGAAAACCATCCTGAAGAAGAAAATGCTGGATCCCAAAGCATTTCCGAGGGCGTAGCTGCCGCTCGCGCTGAAATTGCCCGAAGGGCAGAAATTCGCTCTGGTGTAACAAAGCCTGTAGCGAAGAAAAGCGAAAACGGCATTCCCGGCGGGCAGACGCTGAAAATGTTTCTGCTGAAGTTGGTCTTTGGTTTAGTGCTGATTGTTCTGATTGGTTATTTCTTCCTTCAGGCGCTTGCGGGTACGATCAATGTTGGCATTAATTCCACCAATACGGACCTGAACGGCAAGGAAGTTTCGGTTGCGTTGTACAACGGCGATGTGGCTGGCCTTTTGACCGACGGCGATCCTTCGAACGATCCCGAACCAGCCGAGGTGCACAAGTGTACTGTTGGCCAGCGAACCACCTTCAATCTACACGATTTCGGCAGCCATACCCTTATGGCAACTTTGGCTAACGAAGAGGATGGTCCTGCATCGTGCGACCCCTATGTGGTTACTGCTTGGGGTTTGGATATGGGTACCACATTGTATATGAATTAGCTTTTTTGGAAGGCGCCCTGGCGCCTTCTTTATTGGTTGCTATCGAGCTCTGCCTTTTCAACTCACGCATTGTTCGGGTGGCATGATCAAACCGTGATGATTTTTTGTTGCGACACTACGTTGAGCTTGATGCGTTGCTTCGTGATAAGATAACAACACCCTGTGGGGGAGTAGTTGGCATAGAATATATGTGGCCCGTCAACAAGCATGGCTTGCATTCGCTGCGAGTCTGGCGTGTCTTCAATAACGAGACTCACGGTACCTAGAAGCATTCGTTCCGCTTCTAGGTACCGTGAGTTTTTTTATGGTCGGGTTAAGGACAAAGAAAGGCAGTGCGTAAATGGATCTTTCGATCTTCGCCACGCCAGAGGCATGGATCAGCTTGGTTACGCTGATGTTTTTGGAAATTGTGCTTGGTGTGGACAACCTAGTGTTCATCGTTCTTACCAGCGATCGACTTCCTCCCGAAAAACAGCATATCGGTCGCAAGCTCGGTCTGCTCGGCGCGTTGGTTTCGCGCGTTGTGTTCCTCTGCTTCGCTTCGTTCCTTGTTCATATGACCGACAAGCTGTTTACTATTCCCGGTCTCTATATCAACGGTGCTGAATTCGGCCTTTCGGTCCGAGACCTTGTGCTCTTCTTGGGCGGCTTGTACTTGATCTATAAGGGCATTGTGGAACTCCGTGATGTGCTCAAACTTTCAGAGGAAAAAGAAAGTCAGGGTGATGCGGACAAGCCCCGTAAAACCATCGGACTTGCTGGTGCTGTGGCCACCATTATGGTCATGGATATCGTGTTCTCCATCGACTCCGTAATCACTGCTGTTGGTTTGGCGAACCACCTTATTGTCATGATCATTGCGGTTATGCTCGCAGTTTTCCTTATGATGGTGTTCATCGATCCCATTTCCGACTTCATCAACACCCATACCGAAATGAAGATTTTGGCGCTGGTATTCATTACCGTTATTGGCGTTTTGCTGGTGCTCGACGGCTTGGGTATCAACTCTGGCATTGAAGTGCTCGATATGCATGCAGAGAAACTCATGGTGTACTTCGCTATGGTCTTTGCCATTGTGCTCGAGGTGATACAGATGCGCTACAACAAGAACTATCAGGAGTGGACGATGCGCAAGAACCTCGAAATCATGCGTGCTCGAGGTTACGACCCCCAGAACACCGACACCATTCAGCTGGCAAACGCTTTGATAGAAGCTGAAAACTTGAAAAAGGATCCGAATAACAAGGAAGCCATATAGCACGTAAGCCCTAGCGTCATTCTTTAGGCTCGGCTCGTTGATTCCCTCAATCATGAAATAGCCCTTGGCTCGTATGAGCCAAGGGCTATTTGTTTAAAGATGCATCGGATTCGATATGCTGAAAGGCTTATTGCTCGTGGCTGAAATGTTTGTAGCATTCATCGGACACCACAAAACGCACTGATCCGGGAAGGGATCGGGCGATGATGGGCGTTGTGACCTCGGTGGGCTCACCGTCATACTCGATCCGCATTGCAGGTTCTGCATCGATGCGGATTTCTCTGCCGCGGTAGATCTCAAGACCGCCAACTTTTTTTGCGAGTGATCCCGTGTGGTCAAACACTTTAGCCATAAGCGTAGGTAAGAGCTGTATGGCGTTTTCCGTTTTCAGCACAACCACATCGAGCTTCCCATCGCGGGGAAGATTTTCGTCTGCTACCTGAAGGTCAAACTGTATCTTCGAGAAATTTGCCAACACAACACCGATGCCTGACACTTCCACGGTTTCACCGTCGATAGTGAGAGTGAAAGTGGAAACTTGCGGCTTAGGGTTGGAAAAGGCGGCTTCGAAGTAGGCCATATCACCCAGAAGGTGTTTATTGCCAGTGGCGTTGCGCATAATCAACTCGTCATATCCGCAACCCGCCATGATGGTGAAGCCAAGCTTTGTGCCGTCGGTTGCTTCGATTTCGCCCATGTCGAAGTCGAGCGTAAGCGCTTCGTCTACCAATTTGCACAGTGCGTGCGATTCGTTGGGCTCGAACAGGTTGAGCGCCAGGAGATTTGCGGTACCGGCAGGGAAGGGAAGAATGGGAATCCCTGTGTTGCGAAGCTCGTAGCTCACCGAAGCGATGGTTCCATCGCCGCCGCTCGCTACCACGAAGTCGTATTCGGCGGCATCCTCAAGCAGTGGCGCAAGTTCAGTATCCGGCCCGAAAGAGCGGATGGTAACGGAGTCGCCTTGCTCGGCGTAACTGCGTATGAAGTCATATACCGCGCCGTTGCGGAGGCCAGAGCGTAGATTATGTATGACGAGTACTTTCACGGTCACCCCTTTTGTTACCATGCAATGGTACATGATATGACCGCTTGCGGAGCGAAACGCCCATGGGCTGAGCATAACCGCGGGCGTTGTTCGATAAAACGATACGAAGGGTGTTCAATGCTCGTCGAAACCGACGCTGCTTTACGGGATTTTATGGCGCGCTGTGCCAAGAGTCCCTACATGGCTATAGATACCGAGTTTTTGCGCGAGAAAACGTACTATGCAAAGCTCTGTTTAGTGCAGATCGCTATCGAAGGCGAAGTTGCCATTATCGATCCGCTGGGAATTCGCGACCTGTCGGTGATGGCTCCAGCGCTCTCCGACCCGAATATCATGAAGATTTTCCACGCTTCTTCTCAGGACATCGAAATCTTGTATCACGAAACTGGCGTTGTTCCTACGCCAGTGTTCGATACGCAAGTTGCTGCTGCATTGTTGGGAAAAACCCAGCAAGCGTCGTATGCTTCGCTGGTCCATACTTTCTGTGGGGTTACTCTGCCGAAAAAGGATTCGTTTACCGATTGGTCGCGAAGACCGCTTTCCGACTCGCAGGTGGAATACGCTGCAGACGATGTAACCTATCTGCCTAGGATCTATCGCGATATGGTTAGCCGCTTGAAGGAAAAGGGTCGTCTTTCTTGGTTGGATGATGCGTTTGCGGAAATATCCAATCCCGAAAAGTACGAAATCGATCCACGTACACGCTGGCGCAAGTTGCGTCGTGTAAACCAACTCACTCCTCGCCAAATTGCGGCAGCGCGGGAATTCGCTGCTTGGCGCGAAGAACGTGCCCAGAAAGCGAATATCCCTCGAAAATGGGTTGTTTCTGATGAGCAAATCGTAGAAGCGTGTCGCCGTGAAGCTCGAACCTTGGATGAGTTGTACATGGTGCGTGGCATGCGTGAAAGTTTGCGTCCTGCCGAAGGTCGTATTGTGCTGAAGTGCATCAAATGCGGGTTGGAATGTGCGGAAGAGGATCTTCCTGTAGTTCAGAAGGCCCACAAGAGCGAGGCCAACGTCGACATTGCGGTAGATCTGATGAACGCCATCGTCCATCTACGTGCTCGCCAAAATCGTATTGCTCCGCAAACGTTGGCTCCGCAAAATGAGCTCATGAAGCTTGCGCGTGGCCATGAGGAAGATTGCGAATTGCTTACTGGTTGGCGCTATCGCGTGGTAGGCAAGGAGCTTTCCGCATTTCTGAACGGTGAGTTTTCTTTACGACTCGATGACGGAAACTTGGTTATCGATCGTCCTCGCAAATCAGCGGAATAAATGCCGTTATCCTATTTTGGACTTTAGTGTACGAATTTGAGCTAATTGGGAGACCATCCAATGCATATGAGTTATTTGCTGATCCTGGTTGTTACTGTTGCGATTGGCGCGTTTGCCACCTGGTATGTTAACCATCAGATTAAGAAGTACTCGCATGTGCCTAATTCCAGCCACATGACGGGCTATCAGGTTGCCGTTGGCATGCTGAGCTATTACGGAATTGAAGGTGTGCAGGTGCATCGTGGTGGTGCCGATCAGAATTTCTTTAACCCTAAAGACAATTCGGTAACGCTCTCTTACGATGTTTTTGATGGGTCTTCTATTACTGCTACTGCTACAGCGTGCCACGAGGTGGGTCATGCATGTCAGTATGCAATGGGTTATGCGCCCATGAAGGCGCGTGGCGCTCTTGTTCCTGTGGTTGAGTTTGCCACCAATACGTGGTTTATTTTACTTCTGGTGGGTATCTTCCTGAATATGGCCGGGTTGGTAACCCTGGCAATTGTGTTCTATGCTTTTGCGGTTTTGTTCCAGATTGTCACGTTGCCTGTGGAATTCAATGCTAGTCGCCGTGCGTTGTCCTATATGGCAGAAACGGGTATTCCCGGTGGCGAACAGGCCGGTGCTTGGAATGTGCTTCGTGCGTGCGCCTTTACCTATGTGGCTGCTGCTCTCGTTTCGATTCTACAGCTGCTCTATTACCTCTCTGCGTTTAATAACGAGGATTAACCCATGGCGCGTGACAGCACGCCAGATATGAGTGGCTTTGGCTATATAGATTCGCCCCGAGGTGGACAGGCTGCCCCAACCCACGACGATGTGGTTGCGGCTGCCAAGAGCGCTGCGGCGCGTGCGGCAACGTATCGTTCTGCCGACCCTGGGTTTGCTGTGAGCGGGGTAGGGGGCGCTTCCTCGTCAAAGAGGGAATCGGATATCCTTTCCGTTACCGAAGTTACCAATATTGCAAATTCCATTCTGAAGAACCATACGTTCCACGTAATGGGAGAGGTCAGCGAACTTTCCGATAAGCCTGGCTACAAGGCCGTGTACTTTACGGTCAAAGATGAGGGTGCGGTTATGACGTGCCTGATGTGGAAGAACCGCTATCAAACCAGCGGTGTGAAGTTGTTTATCGGCGCTAAGGTCGAGTTAACAGGCAAGTTCAACATATTCGTTCGTTCTGGCAAGCTTGATTTCAACGTTTACGGTATCAAGCTTGCTGGTGAGGGGGCTCTTCGCCAGCAGGTAGCCCAGTTGGCCGAAAAGCTAAAGGCCGAAGGGCTCATGGACGCATCTCGCAAACGCCCTATTCCGCGTATTCCCCTTACCGTGGGCATTGTTACTTCCCCAAATGGTGCAGTGGTGCACGATGCTCTGCGAACTTTTCGACGACGTTTTCCTTTGGCGCGCATGGTTGTTGCTGGCGTGCCGGTTGAAGGGCCTACTGCGGCGCGCGATATGACCGATGCCTTGCAGCTGGTTTGCGATGCCGGTGTCGAGGTTATCCTGCTTTTGCGCGGTGGCGGTTCGTTCGAAAGCTTTATGCCTTTCAATGACGAAGGTCTGGCTCGCGCTATTGCCGCTTGTCCTGTTCCTGTGGTAACGGGCATTGGGCATGAACCCGACACCACCATTGCCGACATGGTGTCCGACTACCGAGCGTCTACGCCAACCCAGGCGGCTCTCGCTGTGTCGCCCGATTCTGCCGAGTTGAACTCATTGGTGGATACGCTGCTTTCCCGTATGGATAAAAGCTTGATTAATCGTCTCAACCGTTCGGTTGAGTATTTGGACGCGATGGCTTCCCGGCCCGTTTTACGCGATCCTGCTTCAATGTACGAAGCTGACGCTCGCATGCTTGATCTTTATCAAGACCGCATGGAACGTGCCGCTGGGCTGCAGGTTGGCAGTTCTGCAGATGCTCTTGTTCAACTTACAACCCGCTTAGACCGACTGGGCCCGCATATTGCCTTGTCTCAGCAGGAGCGTCTCGAGTCGTATGCGGCGCGCCTGCAGGCGTCCTTGCCGTTTTCTCTGCAAGTGGCTGAAAGCGAACTCATGCGTGCCTCTGCTTCGTTGAAGGCTTGCGGAGAAGCCATGTTGGCTAAACCAACGCATGAAGTGGATTTGGGGGCTGAATCGCTGTCGCGTTTAGGGAAAACACTGCTCGATCCCTATTATTCGGAAGCTTCTATTGCTGCCTCGCGCCTGAACGATCTTTCGCCACTGCATATTCTGGAGCGCGGTTGGTCTATTGCGCGCAACGAAGAGGGAAGTGTTTTGCGCAGCGTAGCCGAGGTTCAGCCAGACGATTTGGTCGAGGTTCAGCTATTAGACGGTGCCCTTTCTTGTCGTGTTGAGGGGGAAGTGGCTTCCGGTTTGTCAGAATTACTTTCATTGGAGGATTCCCATGAGTGAAGAACAAAATGTCGATCTAACGTTCCGTGAGGCAATTACCGAGCTTGGTCAGATTGTGGAAGCTCTGGAAAGCAACAAGCTCGAGCTTGAAGAGAGCCTCGTCAAATACGAGCGAGGAATTGTGCTTATCCGCTTTTTGCGTGGTCGCTTGGAAAATGCCCAGCAGCGCGTTGATGTGCTGAAAGGCGAACTTGGTATGCCTGTAAATGACGACGTGGTAGACACTACGCTGCAGAAGGCGTAAACCTGATATGACCATTCCGTGCGCCGATGCGTATGGCTATTTGAAAGGAACCGACTATGGCCGATTGCCTGTTTTGCAACATTATTGAAGGGGCTATTCCTTCTGCGAAGGTGTACGAGGACGATGTCTGCTACGCGTTCGATGATATTGCTCCCGAAGCGCCCGTTCATACTCTTATTGTTCCCAAGCAACATTTCGCTTCACTCAATGATGGTGTTCCAGCAGATCTTCTGGGTCAGCTGATGGCTCGTGTGCCTGAAATCGCCAAGATCAAAGGCATCGACGAATCAGGCTACCGAGTTGTGGTAAATACGGGTGCAGATGCCGGCCAGACGGTTTTCCATTTTCACATTCATATTTTGGGTGGCAAGAACTTGGGCGAACACGTCTTGTAGTATTTCCTGCTTTTTTGGGGTGGCAGATACGTGGAGATTACTTGACGGTAACTATCCTTTGTACGCCGTTCGTCTGCGTATACGCCCCTTTTGAAGCGTCATTTCTGCCGTTCACCAGTCACCGTAAAATCACTTGCAGTGGAATACGGCTCAAGTCGTTTTTGCGTAAAATAGTTTCTGCAATCGACCACTCTAGGAGGGGATTGGTTTTGAACATTCTTGTCGTTAACGCAGGCTCATCTTCGTTGAAATACCAGTTGGTTAATATTGCCAGCAACAAGGTGCTAGCGAAGGGCTTGTGCGAGCGCGTTGGCAGCGAGCAGTCCCTCCATAAGCACGGCATCGATGAAAACGAATTCGTGTACAAATTGCCCTTGCCAGACCATACTGCTGCTATGCGTGTGGTCCTGGACATCCTGAGCACGGGTCCCAATGCCGTCATTAAAGACATGAACGATATTGCGGCTGTTGGCCATCGCATCGTTCATGGTGGCGAGTTCTTCAAAGAGTCTGCGCTCATCGATGACGATGTAATTTCCAAGATCGACGATCTGGCAGAGCTTGCACCGCTCCATAACAAAGCTGCACTTGCTGGCATCAATGCATGTCGTGCCCTGATGCCCGAAACGCCGATGGTCGCCGTGTTTGACACCTCGTTTTTCCAGACGCTTCCACAGTATTCGTACATGTATCCTATCCCTTACGAGTACTACGAAAAGTACGGCATCCGCAAGTACGGTTTCCACGGCACCTCTCATCGCTATTTGTGCGAGCGTGCGGCGGCTATCTTAGGCGAAGACCTTAACGAAATCCGTCTTATTACCTGCCATTTGGGCAACGGCTGTTCTATTACGGCGGTAGACCATGGCAGACCAATCGACACCACCATGGGCTTTACCCCACTTGATGGCTTGATGATGGGTACGCGTTCTGGCTCTATCGATCCCGCTATTGTTACGTTCCTGATGGATCATGAGGGGTATACCCCTGAAGAAATGAATACCATTTTGAATAAGAAGTCGGGTTTGCTAGGCATTTCCGGCATCAGCAACGACTTGCGTAGTGTTCGGGAGGCTTCCGACGCGGGCGACCCCCGTGCGATCCTTGCCTATGAAATGTACTCTACACGTGTTAAGAAATACATCGGCCAGTGTTTGGCTCTTATGTCGGGCGCCGATGCTATTGTTCTTTCCGCTGGTGTAGGTGAAAATTGCGACAAAATGCGCCGCATGATCTTTGCGGGTTGGCAGCCTCTAGGCATCATCCTTGATCCCGAAAAGAACAAGCAGCGCGGCTTTGAGCGTATTATTTCATCTGATAAGTCGAAGGTTCCGATTATCGTTATCCCTACCGACGAGGAATACATGATTGCGCGTGATACTTACAATATCGTTCACAATCGCAGCCAGATTGTTCCTGCTTCCCATTACGGTACGAAATAACTGGTTTTAACGGTATCATTCCATAACTGCAAACCCCATGATGCAGCTTAATGGCTATGCATCATGGGGTTTTCTCGTTTGCGTTCTTACTGTTATTGATCGTTTCGGTTGCGGTTCTAAGAAGGTGTTCTTGGGTTGCTCTTCTCTATATTGTCCCCAGCTTTACCAAATGGAGCGCGCCCCATCGGCGTAGAGCGGAAATCCATTTACCATGTCCGAGCAATCGCAAGCTAAGAACAGTGCGGCTGCGGCGATATCCATCGGGTCGCCGACCTTTCGATTGTGCGGTATAGGGCGGGTTATTGCCTCGTAGGCCTTTTCTTTATTGAGCGTGCTTTGAGTCATATTGGTGTCGATGTATCCTGGGCAAATGCAGTTTGCGCGGATGTTGAAGCGTGACCACTCAAACGCCATACAGCGGGTCATCTGAACAACCGCGGCTTTTGCTGCCGCATAAGCCGCCATGCGCGTAGATGCCACTCGAGCAACAACTGATGCAAGGTTGATAATATTGCCTTGTTCCTGTTGAATCATGATCTTTGCTACGCGCTTGCAGAGGAAAAACACTGCTTTGAAATCGGTGTCTACTACTCGATCGAATTCATCTTCGTCGGTGTCGACTATCAGCTGGTCATTGCTGAGAACGACCCCTGCATCATTGACGAGGATGTCAATGCGCCCAAAGCTCTCCATAGCTACTTTTACCAGATTGTCTTGATCTTCACTCTTGCATACATCGCAGCGTACAGGCACGATTCGTCTACCAGACTCTTGGGAGATTTCCTCTGCGCGTTCTTTAATTTTCTCTTCATCAATATCGGCAATTACCAAATCAGCCCCATACCAGGCATAAGTACGTGCTATGGCGCGACCGATTCCTATTTCGCTGCCAACGCCGGTAATTAACGCGATTTTTCCCGTTAAGTCGAATTTCGGAATACCGATATTTCCTGTAGTAAGTGTGGTGTGGGAGCTCCCTTTCATAACCGCCTCCTCAGCTGATCGCTTTGATTCAAAGCGAGTTTCCCCTCGGTGTTTATGATAAAGAGCTTATTAATTTGCGACTTATTGCTTTGATTAATGATTCTTATTTAATGCTTAAATATTAATAAGCAATGTCGAGAGGAGAAGCGGAGGAGCCATTTGCAACTGATTCAATCCTTGTTGATTGAATCCGAGGGGAGTATCAACAGATGCTCGGAGGCTTTTCATTAAATGGCATCGGAAAAGTCCATTAGTCATTCTAAATTTCTGAATTTGCGATCTGTTTACCTGGGATTATTATTTGACCTCATAGATTGTTCGACTATTTATTTTCAGTTCGCATTGGTAGGGATGTTGTTCGAAAAATAGAATTAAGCTATGAACGTGTTATGCGTTTACGGAGGGTGTTTATTTTTAGGGGGAACAATGGATTTTGAACTGACACCTGATCAGGAACTCTTTATCGCTAGTGCTAAAGAGTATGCGGAAAAGTACTTCACGCCCGAAGCTATTAAGCAGGCCTATGAGGTTGACCATCATATCAGCTTAGAAGCAGCCATGGCTTTCCGCGAGTTGGGCTTCATGCATCTTGGCCTTCCTGAAGAGGTTGGCGGCATTCCTTGTGACAAGCTCACGCTGGTCCTGCTTATGGAAAAGCTACATGAATACACCACCTGCGTTTTGCCTTTCCAGACCGATTTCAACTCCATCATGGACGTTATTGAATTTGGCAACGAAGAGCAGCAGAAGAAGATCATGGATGTTGTGAACAACGTTCCAAGCACGAGCGTTGCGGTAACGGCGATTTCTGAGCCTGGTGCTGGCTCTGACAACAACGCTATGACGTGTGTTACCGTGAAGCAGCCTGATGGTACCTACTTGCTCAACGGCCAAAAGACCTGGGTGACCATTGGTCATCTGGCGGTATACACCATTCTGGTAGCCAAAGACGAAGATCCGTCGTATGAAAACGATAACTACTCACTGTGGATGATCCCTAACGACATTGAGGGTTATACCTTTGGCGGCCTGGAGAAAATCGGTCAGCAGATTGTTCCGTTTGTGGACTGCTTCTTCGACAATGTGGTTCTCACCGAAGATATGCGCCTTGGCAAACCTGGTGAAGGTTGGAAGAACCTGATGAAGAAGTTTGAGTTTGAGCGCTGCCTGGTAGTTGCTCAGGCCCTCGGTCAGGCTCAGGCTGTTATGAATGAGGCGGGTGCCTATTGCTCGGAGCGCATCTGCTTCCAGAAGCCCATTGGCCACATCAGCGCAATTCAGCAGCATCTTGTTGAGATGGAAACCATTTTGGATAATGTGCGTACGCGTCTCTACAAGGTAACCACCATGCTCGACAAGGGCCAGTCTACGCGCCTTGAGTCGGCGTTGTTGAAGTCGTATGCATGCCAGAATCTCACCAAGGTAGCTGAGCATGCACTTTCCATCTATGCCGGTATCGGATATACGAAGGAAATCAATGCGGGTCGCATTTGGAACGACTTGAAGGGTTACGAATTCGCAGGCGGTACCACGGAAATCATGAACTACATTTCCGGTCGTCAGCTGGTTAAAAAGTACAAGAAGCAGTAGTGCGTCTCAAGTGTTCTCCTTCGTGAAAGAGAAAGAGCCCCGGTAGGGGCTCTTTCTTTTTGTGTTATTGCAGGAGCGGGTTCTGGCAAAGCTAGCTCGTTTGTTGCTGTTGGATAGGACAACAAAATCGAAAAGGGCATGACTGGCAATTTGCCTCGTCATGCCCTGTTCTAATTGGAATTGGTGTGAAGCGTTGGTTTTGGCGCTTCAGTAATTTCGGCTGCTAAAGAGTCTGAGCCTGAACGCAGGTGATGGCGATAACGCCAACTACATCTTCTGCCGTGCAGCCACGGGAAAGATCGTTAACCGGTGCAGCAATACCCTGAAGGATAGGACCGTATGCTTCAGCCTTCGCAAGACGCTGAACAAGCTTGTAGCCTATGTTAGCAGCATCGAGGTCGGGGAAGATGAGGGTATTTGCCTTGCCGGCAACTGGTGAGCCAGGAGCCTTAGAGGCACCAACTTCAGGGATGATAGCGGCATCGAGCTGCAGCTCACCGTCAGCATTCAAGTCGGGGTAGTTTTCCTTGATATAGGTCATAGCGTCTACAACCTTCTGGGCATCGTCGTTCTTGGCGCTGCCATGCGAGGAGTGGGAGAGCAGGGCTATGCGTGCTTCTTTGCCCAGCAGACGCTTGAAGGACTGATTAGTGAGGTTCGCGATGTGTGCCAGCTTTTCAGCAGTGGGCTGAATCTCAAGTGCGCAGTCGGCGAAGGCAAAGACGCCATTTTCGCCCAGGTCGCAGTTGGGAACTTCCATCAGGAAGAGGGAGCTTACCATAGGCGCGCCTGGAGCGGTCTTCAAGACCTTCAGGGCAGGGGAGAGAATCTTCACGGTTGCGCAGCTTGCGCCGCCTACCAAACCGTCGCACTGGCCGGTTTTCACCATCATTGTTGCAAAGTAGATGTTGTCTTTCGTTACCAGCTCACGGGCTTCCTCTTCAGTCATGCCCTTCTTCTTGCGCAGTTCGAAGAGGAGGCTTGCGAATTCATCGACCTTATCGGAAGTTGCGGGATTGATGATTTCGGCACCTTCGAGGTTGTAGCCTTTTGCGTTGATCTCTTCTGCGTCGCCAAGGATTACCAGATTCGCAATGCCCTGTTTCAGGGTTTCTTCTGCAGCGGCCAGGATACGATCGTCGTGGCCTTCGGGCAAAACGATAGTCTTTTTGTCGGCTTTGGCGCGTTCAACCATCGAATCGATGAGCGTGGTCATAAACATTCCTTTCATGGGTGATGTTTCTCTCGTGCTCCATTTTAGCGCGCAGGGCACTAGGTGGGTATAATGTGCCCTTGAGGTTAATCTCTGAAGGCGTGAACGGAAAGGTTAGGTGTGCCGCTTCATGAAAACGATCTCCTTTGCGGTGCCGTGCTATAACTCGGCTAACTATATGGAGAAGTGCGTTGATTCCCTGCTGCCCTGCGGTGACGATATTGAGATCATTTTGGTCAACGATGGTTCCACTCGTGACAATACGGCTGAAATCGCCGATCGTCTGGCAGAAGAGCACCCTGGCATTGTTCGTGCCATCCACAAAGAAAATGGCGGTCATGGCTCTGCGGTTAATGCGGGTTTGGCCGCTGCTCAGGGTTACTACTATAAAGTGGTTGATTCTGACGACTGGCTTGATAAGAACGCTATGGATGTTATCATGCCGTATCTGCGCGAGCAGAAGAGCCGCGCCGAAGAGCTTGGTGGCAATGCCGTAGGCACTGATATGGTTATCGGCAACTACGTGTACGAAAAGGTATTCGAGAACTCTCGTACTGTTATGCGTTACACCAATGTGTTTCCGACTGATAAGGAGTTTGGCTGGTCTGACGTGGGGCATTTCCGCTCCTCACAGTATCTGCTTATGCACTCGGTAATCTATCGTACTCAGTTGCTGCGCGATATGGACTTGAAGCTTCCGGAGCACTGCTTCTACGTGGATAACGTGTTTGTGTATGTGCCGCTGCCGCATGTTCAAACTATGCGTTACTTCGACGTTGATATGTATCGCTACTTTATTGGTCGCGATGATCAATCGGTCAACGAAAAGGTAATGCTTTCCCGTATTGACCAGCAGATTCGTGTTACCAAAACCATGATCGATGCAGTGGATTTGAATACGGTTGAAAACTCTCACCTGCGCAAATATATGCACAACTATCTGTCCATGATGATGTGCATTTGCTCGGTGTTCTTGCGTATGGAGCAGACTCCCGAAAACGAGGAAAAGCGCGCAGATGTATGGGCGTACCTGAAGGCAAAGGATGCGAAACTGTATAGTCAGTTGAAACATACGTTGCTGAATGCCGGCACCAACATCCCCACACCGCTGGGTAGACAGTTTGGTCTGACGGCGTATCATGTCGCTCAGAAAATTTTCAAGTTCAATTAATAGAGTCTATATCCGTCCTGTTTTCCCAGGTCAAATACTTTTCCGAATCCAATCTCGCCATTTTCTGGAAGAATCCTGGAAGAATCGTTCTACAGTCCCGCAACGGCCTCTTCCAACGCGCTGTCGTTCACGGCTGCGTATATGTCCATCGTCACGCTGAAAGTCGAGTGCCGCGCTAGCTTCTGTATCACCTTCGGGTTAAGGTTGAGCATGCAGCAGCGAGCAACGAACGCGTGGCGCAGGTCGTGGAACCTGATCCCAGGGAAGCCGAAGCCGTCCCTGTGCTGAAGCCACCACACGGTGAGCGAGTCGCTCGGCATGCGCTGGAATGACGGGTTCGTAACTATGGGCATCGACCTGTCCCACGGCAGGCCTAGCGCTATCATGTCCCCGCTCTGCCTCTCCATCCACTCGCCTAGGGAGTCCTGTAGCGCTTGCGATATGGGCACGGTGGCGTTTGCCGCCTTGGTCTTGGTGCCGTTAACGTGCAGCTTCCCGCCTTGCCAGTCCTGCCACGTCAGCGAGCAGCACTCCCCGAGCCGCAGGCCAGCCAGGAGGGCGAGAAGCACGCCCATCCTGTACCCGTCTCGGACTGGGCGCATCGTGGACGCAAGGCGCTGGTACTCCGCCTCGTCCAGCACGACCTGCGGACGCGGCTCGACCGACGGGGCGGAAACGCCCTCGAAAGGGTTCTCCGTCGCGTACCCGTTGGGTATGGCGTATTTCTTGTACATCGTCTTCCCGGCAACCAGCAGCATCTTTATGTATTGCGCGCCCGCCGGCTTGCCGGAGGCCGTGTCGCCGCCAATCATCGCAAGGACCGCATCCTGCACGTGAGACGACGTGAGCTTGTCGGTCCGCATGCTGCCCATCAGGCGAGAGAGCATATGCAGCCGTGTGCGGTAGCCCGATATACTCGTCTCCTTCACCTCGCTCGTGCGGGTCCTGTGCTGAAGCCATTCCTCTGCGCACTCCTCGAAGGTCGGGACCTTCCCGCTCTTTGTCATCGTCTGCCCAGACAGCTCGGCGATGAAGTCGGGCAGGGCGCGCTTGGCTTGCGTGTAGGTGCCGTTGAAGGTGCGTGTGCGCTGGCGGTACTTTCCCGTGCGCGGGTCGATCCCAACGCTCACGCGCAGCTGCCATTTACGGCACTTGCCCTTGGGCTTGTCCTTCTCCAGCTGCACTATGGAGCCTGTGCCCTTGGTTTCCATGGTAAGATTCACCTGTGCCTTTCGCTCTCTGGAAGGCTTCCTTCGGGCGCTTGCGATCCGCCAAGATTGCGCAAGCGCCCTTTTTCTTTGTAAAATCGTTCTCGATAGAGCCAGGGGTTGCCGCGCATGCGTTGGTATAAATCCCCTGGCCGGTTATTTCTTCAGTTGTTGCAAATTCTGCAACAACTCATATGTGCAAATTCTGCGCATATTGCCCGACCTATCATTTTGCCAATTCCATAAAACCGCTGTTTAGCCGAACGAAGCCGTTCCTCCTATCGCAGCGGCTATCTTAGGCACCAGCCCCGCCGCCTTGCTAGGGCAGCTGTCAAGATTCCTTTGACAACCGCCATTACACGCCTTGACGCCACGCCGGCATTTACTATTTTCGTGACCTCGCGAAAATAGGATTCAACAGGCATCACGGTAATTGCCTGGGTGTAGGACAGGCTAGAAGAGGGAAGCGAGGGCTCCTGCCGCTTTGACCACGCTTGGTGCTAGGTCGGTTGCCTTGCCTATGATGTCGAGTGCCTCCCTGAGCTTTTCTGCGAACCCTGCGCGGTCTTTCTTCTCGGCAGCTTTGCGCATCCTCGCCATGGCGAACTCCAGCGCGTCCCGCTCTTTCTCTGTCAGGCTGGAACCTTGCACAATGTCTACGGCGGCGTTGAAGGTTGCCGCAACGGATGCCTCGGCGGTGGCTGTTGCGCTCGCTTTTACCTGGGCGGCCTTTGCCTTTGCCATCTCCATGTCGTATTCCAGCTTGTCGCGATGCGCCTGAAGCAGGTGCATGATCATCTCGATTGAGGTTAGGTCTACATCGTTCGGCGATGCCGTGCGCTTGATGCTGGTTCCCGTTGTCTCGAATATCGCGTTCTCGAACATGGTCATGTACCTTGCCACCACCTTCTGCCGGAGCCCCGGCGGATCTTCAGACAGCACCTCGCAGCAGTCGGCTATAAGGCTGTCCAGTTCCTTGTACATGCTCATATGTTAGCTTCCTTTCCTCGGTGGTGGCGCCTTCGCTTCAAAACCTCGCTATTGCATCTTCCTAGCAGAGCTGATCTCTAGAACTCCCAGTCGAACGGGAGCACGTAGAAGACCACGCGGCCGATGATGGTCACGGGGCCGGTGCCTGGCTCGTTTTGTTCCACTTAACAAAATTCGAGCGCGTCGACTTCCTGTATCTAGCCAAATACCAGATAGAGTTTTGTCTGGTTGGTTCCGTCTTGATAGTAGTCACGCATATAGATGGCGCGGCACGGTCTTTCCCTGTTTGCAGCGATCTGCTTGTAAGCCTTGACGCTCCTTGCGTTGATTTCAACGAGCGGATTGCCGTCGGCGAGCACTTTGATATGGGGCTTTGCTGACGAGCCCTTGGGTGTCGGGACTATCTCAAATGACGGAGTAAAGCGGAAGTCTTTTCTGGGCAGCTTGCCGCCAATCCAGTTGCCATCGGTAACGGTAACCCACACCTCAAGCGAATCCTTTGCAAGTTCGATACCCGTTCGGCTACGCCTTACCTGAGCAATCTTGGCCTTGAGCTCGTCCTCCTCGGAGAACGGAACGGGAATCGAGAGCATCTTCTGCCGTTCCCACCACTGCTTCAGGAGCCGAGGTTCCGCAGTCAGGCTGACTAGCTCGGAAACGCCTGGGGAGTACATGCCGGTCTTCTTGACCTTGAGACGGACCGTGAAACCAGCCGCCACCATCTCCTTGAGGAACACGAGCTTCGAGCAGGTAAACCCGAATGCGGTGCCGTTGTAGGAGAGCGGCGTGTCACCAAACTCGGCGCTGTCGGCAGTCGTGCCAGTCGACTTGCTATGGATAACCATGTCGTGGCCTAGCGGCTCAACGTAGAACTCGGTTCCCTTCCGGACGCCCTTGAGAGCCACGCCGATATAGGTAAACACCGTGTTTTCGCAATCGCCATCGATGTTTATAGGACGCGCCGCGGGATGCTTACCATTTTGTTCGGACATTGTTGCGCGAGCGGTTGTGCCCTTGATTGCCACGATCCCCTTTATCAGTGAGTTGAACAGTCCCATGCTAGTACCTCCCGACCTCGGTCCTTGTCTCGCGACGCATATTATCAAGCTCGAGCATCTTAGCTATATACCTACTCCATCTCATGTGCGGCCTGGTACCAGACCACCACGCCTACGTATTCGACCGTGTGGTCTTCCTGGTCGCTTATCACTATGTCCTCGTAGTCGTCTTCCCAGCTGTCGGGGGACAGGACCAGGACGCTTGCCCCGCGGTACAGGCGACGCATCACGTAATCCGCGCCGTCGATGCTCACAACTGCTATCGACCCGTTCGATGGCTGCTTTTTTGGGTCGATAAGAATGTAAGAGCCTTCTGGGTACACTTTGGACATGCATTGGCCCTCTACTTCGAGGAAATAGCTGTCGGGATGCTGTTCCCAGATTTCATAGGGGAGGGAAATCCGCTCATCCAGCACCTGCGGCTCTTGGGCATCGCCGGCATGCACTCTTCCGAGCAGCGGCAGATAAGCCTGCCGCGGTTCAGCCGGGGCGATTGCTTTTTCGCATATGCCCATTGCGCGGTTGTGCTCTTTTGCCGCGAGGCCAGCTACATCTGACAGTATGTCGTCTTCCGTCAGATTGAATTCATCGCAAATACGCTTAATCGCAGACATTCTCGGCATTGCCCCTTTTCGCCATCTGGATACGGCAGAAGGTGCAACATCAGCAATTCGAGCAAGGCCGTCCTGGTTGATGTCGAATTTTACGAGTAGCGCATCTATATTCTCTGGAACGCCCATGGATGCCTCCTAATTTCGTTAAAAGCTATTTTAATATCGTTAAAGTGAATTTGAACGCAAAAGTAATTGCGTTTAACGGAATACCGGTCTATACTGGTCACTATCAAATGGCGGTGACGATGTATGCACGATGGGAGGAACATGACGGATAAGATTTCGGCGGCTCGCCGTGCATCTCGCATGACGGTCGATCGGGCTGCTGACCTGGCTGGTGTCACAGCGCAGACCATTATCGCGAGGGAAAAGGACCCGACGCAATGGCGCTTGTGCGAACTCAAAGGCGTGTACCAAGGCCTTGACGACATCGGCAAGAAGATCTTCAAAGACGGTGTTAACGAAATTTTTTTGCCTTAGCAATTGCGTTAAACGCAATTGCTAAAAGAAGCAAATGGGAAGGAGGGGGAAATGGCTACGAGGCTGTACACCCCGAGCGAGTACGCATCGCTCATGCGGGTTACCCCGCAGTACGTGCGCCGCTGCTGCGCGGACGGCACCGTGAAGGCGTTCCGTATGAGCATCGGGCAAGGCAAGCGCCGTACATGGCGCATTCCCTTCGACGAGGAGTCGATAGGGAACATGGCGGCGCAGAACGCCGCCGCATGCGCATCGGCGGCAGCCGGTGCGGAAGTCTAACAGGAAGGAAAGGAAAGAACATGGCAGAAGACAAGTATAAGGCGGTCAATCGCGCGGATAAGCGCCTGCGTAAGATCATGAGCCGCCACGGCATCGGCGATGCGACGAATGAGATCTGCGAGGCGATGAAGGAGCTTGGCAGCCTTGAAGGAGTGAAGTTGTCCGATGTGGCAGCGAGCGTCAACCTGCCCAGCGGCGACGTCGGGCTGGTGGTGTTCTCGGTGGTCGAGAATGACGAGCTTCACGACCTGCTCAATCAGGATCGGCCAGACTCCGATTCCGATGCCGATGACGGCGAGGAACGGGCCATCGAGCCGGAGAGCTGCGACCGCTTGGGGGCTGCTTATTGGACGAAGCGCGCCGAGGAGATCGACCGCTTCCGCGACAAGGTAAGCGCCTACTACGGGTTCAAGGCCGAGCTGATCATGCCGGTGTCCATCTCCGACACCTCGGACCCGCTACGGGAATCGACCTTCACCGTGCTCGGCGTCGAGTACGAGGTGTCGGACGCGGTCCTGACCTGTGTGGGCGAGCAGCGGTGATGCGCCCCAGTACCGCTGCCTGGATCGTGTCGATGGTCGCGCTGTGCTTCGCGAGCGCGACCGTGTTCGACATCCTCCTCTTCCGCAATTACGCCGCAGTGCCCTTCCACGCTTCGAGCGCATTGGTGATTGCCGGGGTGGCGGTCATCGTCTGGGCGCTTGGCAGGCGCAACCGATCCTAAACAAGCCAGATGCGGCCGTGGGGGACGGCAGGGGCGACTTTCTTGCTTACATGACATTCTCCTAATCGAGCAGATTCCTTTCGGTTGCGCACGGGTTCTCCTTAGCTTCTGCCGTCCCCCGCAGCTGCATCTGGCACATAAGCCCCCTTACAGGGGCTGCCCCAAAGTTGGGCGCATGGAATACACGCACACACCCACGGAAATTAGTAGTCAGACGTTTTCTTTCGTTGTGCGAGCAGGGAATCGATAAGGCCGTGCGTCCAGCTTTGGAGCAATCAACCTCAACCGTTCAACAGGAGCAAAAATGAGCCAACGCATACTGGAGCGCATCTCGCGCTTCTTCACCTTCGGCGATTCGCCCGCCTTCGCGGACTGGGACGATTTCGCCAGTGCCGCGCTGAAAGCACTTGCCGCGCTCACCTTGGCGTGGGCGGTCCTCCTGCTCTTCTTCGTCTAGGGGCAGGGGCGATGGCAAGCGTATACCGCACGCAGAACAGCATCGAGGTACGCGCCTACGCAGGGCGCGACGAGGTCACGGGAAGCGTCCGCAACCTTTACCGCTCGCTTCCACCCGATGCCCGCCAATGCGAGATCGAGGAGGCGAAGCAGCAGCTTCAGGCTGCGGCAGACCGCTTCAAGGGCACAGGCGAGCCTTTCACGCTGCAGGGCATGATCGAGTACTACCTCTCGACCTTGGAGGGGCAGCGCTCGCCAACCTACATCGACGGCCTGCGCAGCAATGCCCGATGCCACCTTTACCCCTCGCTCGGCAAGCGGCGGATCGACTCCTTGCGGCCTTACGAGATCCTCAACGTGTACTCGGCCATGAGGGCACCGAAGGAGCAGGGCGGCAAGGGACTGAGCCCCAACACGGTAGTCAAGCTCAACGCTTGGCTGTCGCACGCGTTCGACGAGCTTGCCGCAATGGGCATCATGCGCAGCAACCCACTTGCGGGAGTCTCCGCACCGCGCCCCGCCGACTACGAGGCGCAGCCGCTTAGCGAGCGCGACCTTTCCGCCTTCTCTTCCTGGCTGCGGCAGCGCAGCGGGGACGGGCCTTCGAGCGAGCTTGATTACGCATTGTGGGTGTGCCTCAACACCGGGCTTCGCGCTGGCGAGCTGGCTGGCCTGCGGCTCTCCGACGTTGGCACCGCGAGCAGCGAGGTGGGGGTGAGCCACTCCCTGGCGCGTGCGTCCGGCAAGGGGCTTTTCTACAAGGTCCCGAAGAGCAAGACGAGCCGCCGCAAGGTGACCGTGGGCGCATCGACGATGCAGGTGATCAAGCGCTGCATCGGGCGCTCGAAAAGGCTCTCGCGCGCCGCCGACCCGCCGCTGTTCTGCGATGAGGGCGGAGCGCCGCACGACCCGCGCGATTTCAGCAGGCATTTCCGCGAGGTCGCCGACTCGCTGCAGATCGGGAAGTACGCCCATCTGCACACATTGCGCCACACCCATGCAACCTATCTGCTCCTGAGCGGAACGCCGATCCGCGTTGTGCAGGAGAGGTTGGGGCATGCGGACGTGCGCACCACTTTGAAGATATACGGGCATGTGCTCCCTGGCTACGATGCCGAGGCCGCCGCCCGATTCGATTCGATCCTAGACGGACTCAGTTAGGAAGGGGTTCTGAAATGGCAAGCAACTACAAGCGGGGGTTCTTCGTACAGGAGGACTTCTGGCTCGCGGTTCGCGGCTGCTCCCGCAAGGTGCAGGGCGAGGTGATGGGGGCGCTGGCGCTTCTCTTCTTCGAGGGCGAGGACTCGGCGGAATGTCTCAAAGGCACGAGCCAGAGCCTTTACTACGCGATGCGCGAGCGCGTGCTCATCGCCCGCACCAAATCCAACGCTCGCGGGGGTGATCAAAAGGGTGATCAAAAGGGTGATCAAAAGGGTAATCAAAAGGTAGATCAAAACCCGATTCTGCTAGCAAAGAGTGAGAGTGAGAGTGAGATATCTACCTACAACACTCCCATCAGCACACCTCAACCAACCAAGGAATCGCCAACGCCCCGTGCGCTGTTCATCGGCGAAGCGCTGAAGGTCTTCACGGAGGTCACTGGCCGTGCTTGCCTGATCCCGTCTGCCGAGGTGTCGTTCGACCTGACGAAAATCTTCGATGCCGGATACTCGATCGACGATGTGCGCATGGTCTGCGAGCAGCAGCAAGCCGAATGGGGCGCAGACCCAAAGCGCCAGAAATGGATCCGCCCGCATACGCTCTTCGGCGAGAAGTTCGAGGGGTACCTTGCCGCCGCGAAGGCAGGCACGGCGAAGGAGGAGCGCGATGCAGCCGCAAAGTTCGCCGACGCCATCTAGCGCCTACCTTGCAGCAAAGGAGAAGCTTGCGGCGATGAGCCAGGAAGAGCTGGCAAGGCACAAGCTCGAGCTGGCAAGGCAACGCGCTGCCCGTGAGCGGGCGGCAATCCTCGCGATGCGAGAGCGCACCGTACGTGGCCGCATCGAGGCTTCGGGGATCCCTGCCGACTACCGCGATGGAGCGGTGCGTGTGCCGGAGGTGCGCAGGTGGGTCGACTCGGTGCTTGCCGGCGGCTCTTCGCAGCTTGTGATCCGCGGCACAAACGGCACGGGCAAGACCACCGAGGCTTGCGCCGCCCTCATGGAGCTTGCGCAGGCGATGACCGTGCGCTTCGCGATGCTCGACTCGATCAAGCGAGCGGTCGACGGATCCTGGATCAACCGCAGCGCTTCGCCAGACGAGGTGCTGGCTGGCTTCATGCAGTGCGGCTGTCTGTTGATCGACGACCTTGGGCAATCGCCCATGGACGAGAAGTCAACCGCGATGCTGCTGCAGATCATGTCCGAGCGCATCGGCAACGGCAAGCCGACCATCTACACAACCAACTACGAGGGAATCGACCTCTGGAAGCGGCTCGCAGAGGGCGGCCAAAGCCACGCCAACGCGATCCTCGATCGGCTGAAAATGTGCGTCCCCGTCGTGATGAGCGGCGAGTCTCTGCGCAAACGCGTACGACTCTGACGGAAGGAGAAGCAAATGGCGGAAACGAGGAACCTCGGCGGGTTGGCCGATGCCATCTTCGCCGAGATCGACAGGCTGCAGGACCCGGAGCTTACCGGAGATCGGCTGAAGGAGGAGATCACCCGCGCCCAATCGATCAGCGGTTTGGCGCGGCAGGCAAGCCAGATCGCATCGCTGCAGATTAGCGTTTCGAAGATGGTCTGCGAGGCGCAGGCCTTCGGCGAGAAGGTGCCGATCCACAGGGCGCTCCATGGATAAGCGCAAGAGATTCCGCTGGCAAGAGGAGCACGTCGCGTATTTCTGCGAGATAGTGCCAGGGCACAGCCAGGACGAGGTCTCTGACATGTTCGAGGATCGCTTCGGCGTTCGGCTCTCCGTCTCGCAGGTCAAGAACGCGAAGATGCGCTACCACGTGCGCAGCGGGACAAACGGTGGCCAGTTCAAGCCAGGCCAGAAGGCTTGGAACAAGGGCGTTCCGGCAAGCGAGTGGATGAGCCCCGAGGCCATGGAGCGGTGCAAGGCTTCGCGGTTCCAGCACGGAAACGTCCCGCTCAACGCGAAGGCCTTCAAGGTCGGCGATGAGCGCATCAACGCTGACGGCTACACGGAGGTGAAGATAGCGGAGTTGACGAGCAAGGAGGTCAAGAAGGTTTGGAAGCCGAAGCACCTCATCGTCTGGGAGAGCGAGCATGGCTGCAAGGTGCCGGACGGGCATGCCGTTGTCTTCGCCGACCAGGACAGGTCGAACTTCGACCCGGCGAACCTGGTAGCGATCAAAAGGAGCGACCTCGTGCAGATCAACCGCATGGGGCTTGCCTACCACGATCCGGAGAGCCTACGCGTCTGCCTTGCGATCATCGAGCTTAACCGGGTTACCCGCAACCGCCAGCTGGCACCGAGGGCATGCAGGCAATGCGGCGTTGAGTTCACGCCAGCATTCAAAGGCCAGCGACGATGCCGGAACTGCATCGACTTGGAGCCGAGCTTCAAGCGATCGCAGGCAAGCAGCGACGGAAGCACCAACGGGAAGGAGCAGCCGAATGGCTAAGCGGAAGGACGCGGAGGACTGGCTGGAGTGGGCGCAGGCGAAGTACGACGCGGCGCAGGAGAGGTTCGCGTGGAGCGATCGCAGCGACAGCCCGACCATGGATAGCTACAGCACGCTGATCTCGCTGATCGAGAGCGGAATGGCATCGAGGGCGAAGGACGTAGCCGGAACCGACAGGGGCCTTGCGGCGCAGGAGTCGCTGCTGCGGCTGGCGGAGCAGATGGAGACGCTTGGCCGCAGCGGCATGGCGTTCAGCCCAAGGGCGATGCTCGATGCTGCTCAGACGATCAAGTCGGTGCTACGCCGATGAGCACGGGAATCGCGGCAAAGGCATTTGCCAGCCTGCTTCGCGATCAGCCGGTGACGGACATGCACAGGGAGGATTGCCGTGGATGCGGCGAGTGCTGCGGCAGGTTCCTGCCGCTCACGCCAGCCGACAAGGTGCGCCTTATGGCCTACGTACGCAACCACGGCATCAAGCCGCACCCGGAGCCTAGGGGCATCGTCGACCTTACGTGCCCGTACCTGAGCAGGAAGCGCGAGTGCATGGTCTACGAGGCAAGGCCGGAGATATGCAGGGGCTACAGCTGCAGCAAGCATGCCTCAGGCGAGCTTCTGGTTGATGTTCAGCTGCTGAAGAGCCTCTCTACGGCTGTTGACGTTGACATGCGATTGTTCGCGGAAGCGATATAGAAAGGACAGACATGGAAATCAGGGTAATAGCGGACAGGTGGATGATGCCAGAGCGGCAGCACCAAGACGACGCGGGAGCCGACCTGAAGGCGGACGCTACCTGGCGGATCGAGCCGGGGCGCACGCGGATGGTGGGGACGGGCACACGCTGGGAGATCCCCAGCGGCCACGTGGGGCTGGTGTTCGCCCGCAGCAGCCTAGCTGTCAAGAAAGGGCTGGTCCTCGCGAACGGCGTTGGCGTGATCGACCCAGGGTACCAGGGCGAGGTCATGGTGCCGCTGCTCAACCCGACGGGAACCTTCGTCACCATCGACGAAGGCGAGCGCATCGCCCAGATGGTGATAGTGCCGATTGCAACCCCCGAGCTGGTGAGGGTGGGCGGATTCGACGAGACGACGGAGCGCGGAGTGTGCGGATTCGGCTCCACCGGCAAGTGGGGCGAGCTTTACGAAACGATGAAAGCGGAGGGGTAGGCGATGGAGCTGAAGACGGCAATCGACAACGTCAAGCAGGCGAAGGTTCTCTTGAGCGATGCGAACAACATCATGAGCGCCAACGTGTCACAGCTCAAGAACATCGAGAGCGAAAACGCCAAGCTGAGGCATGAGTTATTCGACAAACACATGGAGCTGCCGCTTGATGCGGACGGCGTGCCGATTCGCTTGGGAGACTGGGTGTGGTACGTCGGAACCGATCACGAAATCACGAATGACGATCCGCAGCAGGTGGTGGGTCTTGTGACCGTGTTCGCCGCGGACGGAATTTACGTGATGACGCGAGATTACGCAGACAAGGCAATCCGCCCAAAGCTGTTAACGCACAAGGGCCCCGAGCCGCCTGACAGCTGGGACAAGCTGCTCGGAGACCTGGACAGGGCGAGAAACGAAGGACACGGCGACGGGGAATGCCTTTACGCGGACTGCGCTAGCGGCAACTGCGGCGATTGCAGGTTCGATTCCAGGCAGCTAGAACCACAGGACTGCTGCATAGACCATATCTTCGGGGACATCGCACGCCGCATCCGCGCATTGAGGGAGGTGCGTTGATGGGAGCGGAAGAGGTACAGCCGCACGCGGTCGACGTCGAGATTGTTACCAAGGCTGTCGCGGCTTCCTTCGAATGCCCCTTTTGCGGCTGCGAGCATCGCGTAAACATTGACTGGTTCGTATGGGATGAGCTGTGGGATGGCCTAGAGAGATACAACGGGTTATCAAAAGGCAACGTTTTAACACCTTTTGATAACCCGTTTGATCGCTTCTTGCGGACGTTTGTTAGACTACAACAATAAGGAAGGTGAGAGACATGGAGCAGCCGAATAAAAAAGAGAAGAGCCAAGATTATGCCAAGCAATATCAAGAGCATTTTGGTAAGTTCGTACCGAATAATGGCGTAAACAACTCTCGCGTCTCGACTTTTGAAATTTTCACAATGTTCAAGCCGAGCAAACAAGAGTACTCGACTGGAGTTTCGTCAGGGTCGGTGATTCGCTGATGCCATCGTGGGGTGAAATCGTTGCTAGACAAAGTGATGGAGCCTTGAACCTTGATGCATTACGCGAAGATGCAGTTCTGAAACTTTCGACCTATCGAAAAAGAAACGTCATCTGCTACTATTCCGGTTGGCTTCAAGGCGCAATAGATCAGGATATTATGATTTGCGACAATGACATGAATGGTCTGATGAACGCTATTCGTGGTATGGACCGCTCAACAGGGCTGGACCTTGTGTTGCATACTCCTGGTGGCGATGTTGCAGCAACCGAAGCAATAGTGAGCTATATCAAAGACTGCTTCGGGGATGATGTTTGCGCAATCGTGCCACAGCTTGCAATGTCTGCAGGAACAATGATCGCATGCTCATGTAAGAGCGTGCTCATGGGCAAACAATCATCCCTTGGCCCAACGGATCCTCAACTTAATGGTGTCGCTGCTGGTGGTGTCGTGGAAGAGTTCGAGTTGGCAGTTAGGGAAGCTGAAGAGAATCCTGCATCGGCTCAGCTATGGGCTCAGATAATCGGTAAATATCATCCTACGTTCCTCGGCGACTGCAAGAAGGCGTTGGATATGTCAAAATCGGTTGTCGGGAAATGGCTGCGCAGCAATATGTTCAAGGATAGAGAATCCGATGCCGGTCCTGTTATCGACTTACTCTGCAGCCACGAGCATTCCGCAATGCACAACCGCCATTTTGCTCATGCTAAGCTTTCGGATCTTGGCATGAATATACAGATGATAGAGGACGACCATGAGCTTCAGGATTTGGTGTTGACGGTGCACCATGCGTTCATGATCACTTTTCAATCTGCCCACTGTTCAAAAATCATTCAAGGGTCAAGCCCGAAGAACTCGTGTTGGATAATCAACAACTCACAAATAGCGCAGTAGCAAGTTTATCGATTTTGCCCCGCTTCGGCGGGGCTTTTTCTTTGTGTTTTCTCCGATTGGCGCGGGAAGACCCAGATGATCAAGCGGTAGAACGGCGGCGAAACGGAGCCGCCGCCAAGTCGGTTGCGGTTCTCCCAACGCCAACAGCAGGTCAGAGCGCTACTTTCAGCTGACGACCGATGATTCATTCGCCATGCAAAAGTAATGCAAGGCAAGAAGGGAGGAAGCGATGGGAAGAGCAAGCCAGATTCACAGGCTGAACACACGGGAAATGACACGGTAGTTTCGTTTCCCTATAATGAGATCTGTTCGTCCCACGGACTCCTTCCTACTTTGAGAAACCCTCGATCATCGGTCGGGGGTTTTCTCGTATCAGCGGCAAAGAAAAGCGAGGGTGTATGCAAGAGGAATCGCGAAGCGAGTACGACCGATTGAGGATAAGCAGGGCAAAGGATTACCTTCGCTCGGTGAGGTCGGCAAGGCAGCGCTTGGACCAGATGCAGATACGCCGCGCAGACCAGCTATTCGCGATGCAAGTGAAGGGGATGCAGTACACGGGATTGCCGGCGAGTCCGAATTCGTATGGCGATGCTGTACCGGACGGTGTTGCCAAGCTTGACGTGATCGATGCTGCGATAAGCGATGCATCGGCGCAATGGGAAGCTTCTATTGCCGAATGCCTGGCCGCACTCTGCTCCATGCCAACGCCGGAGTACTCGATGCTCATTGAGCACCGCTACATCAACGGCAGCATGTGGCGCGATGTGGCGGCGGCGCTTGACCGCTCGGTGTCTTGGTGCACCCATTCAGAAGGTGAAGCATTGATCGAGCTTTACGAATTCCTGCCGCATTCCCGCCGATTGCCGCGGCATCCTGCCGTCTAATTGCAAACATTTGCCTACTTTTGCAAACAATTGCAAACATTTGCAAACTTTTGCAAACAAATGCAAACGGCAAAGGTGCTATGTTGTAGCCGTCAAAAATGTCCACAAGGGAGCTGCACACCGCTGAAAGAGCGGTGGCGGCTCTCTTCTTTTATGGCTGGAATCGAGGGCAAGAGTTGACGATCGATTACCTGGCTAAGGCCGCTTCACGTTATGACACTGTAGTAGCACACGCAATGCTCCATGCGGTGGCTTGCTACCGATCCTATGGAGGTAGATGCGAATGGCGTACTGCCTAGCATGCGGCAAGCTTGCCGATACGCACGGTGGCTTCTGCAGCCAATGCGCCGTTGACATGCAGGCGACGAGACCGAAGCCGAAGCGCGTCAAGGTCAACCGCTACGCCAACGGCAGCGAGCGAAGGAAGATCAGGCGCTGGCTCAAAGACCAAGGCAGGCCATGCCATCTTTGCGGCGGCGCAATCGACTACTCACTTCCCGCTGGCCACCCCATGAGCTTCGAGGTTGACGAGATCGTGCCGGTGTCGAAGGGCGGCTCGCCCATCGATCCTTCCAACGTCGCGCCGGCACACAGGATCTGCAACGAGAGAAGGGGCAACAAGGACCTTGAATCGCTCAACGCACCGCCCAAACCACGGGCAAAAGACGTTGGATGCAAAACAAGTTTTAGCTGGTGACATGGGGGTATACCCCTCCCGCCGTGGCGTAGGCTACCCCCTGCCGCATTGCGCCTTTTTTTCCCACGGTGTTCAAGCTTACCCAGCTAACAGGGAAAAGGAGCTGAATGAAATGGGAAAGGTGTACAAGCTCACCGCTTCCGAGCGCAAGGCGATCGTGACCATGTTTCCCCAGCTTGGAGTAACGGAGACGGCGCGGCGCATGGGCTGCTCGAAGTCAACGGTGCAGAGGGTTTGGGCGGCAGACGCGCCGCCCGATGGCGTTGTTCAGGAATCATGCCCAGTGACCCCTAAGGGCGAAGCGCCGAAGAGCACCGCAGAAAGGCTGATCGAGCTTCGCGGGATCCTTCGCGCGGCGCTCAACGATGCGCCCACGCAGGCGATTGCGGGATTGTCACGCGAGTACCGCGCAACTATCGATGAGTTGGAGCGGTTGGAAGGTGGAGGTGATGGGGATCCAGTCGATCAAGCCCTTGACTCCATCGCCGCCAGGATCGCCGCGAAGATGCCAGCCACGTAAGCACGTGTCTTCGAGCCGTGGGCACACCGACCTGCTTGACGAGGTCGTGGACTTCGCGGCGATCATCGGCTACGGCGTTGGCGAATGGCAGCGCACGCCGCTTGCCGACTGGTCGCGCATCGACGCGAACGGAAAGTGGATCCACCGAAGGTGCGGGATGTCGGTTCCGCGCCAGGCGGGAAAATCGCATGACGCGATCATCTGGGCGGCGTTTCTGGTGTTCGAGCTTGGGTACTCCGTGCTTTGGACGGACCACAACTACTCGACAACGTGCGAGATGCTTGCACGCTTCCGCAAGATATTCGGCAAGCGCGCTGGGGATCCTGACGCGCCCCGTTACCTGAACAGGCATGTTTCCGATGCGAAGAGCAAGACCGCGCAGGAATGCTTCGAGTTCGCCAATGGCGGCGTTCTCTGCTTCTCAACGCGAACCGACTCGGCATCGTTGGGCTACAGCTTCGATATGATCATCTACGACGAGGCGCAGCTGCTGACCAAATCGCAGACGCAGACATTAAACCCAACCACCACCCACTCTCCGCACAAGAACTCGCAGTTGGTCTATGTGGGAACCCCCACACGTGCAGGATGCACGGCAGACCGATTCAAGGAGCTTCGCGAGGAAGCCTGGGGAACGCCAGGCGACGACCTTTGCTGGCTGGAGTACGGCGTTGACGAGGTGGGCGACCCGATGGACGAGTCGCGATGGCCGACCGCCAACCCCTCGCTTGCTGAAGGATTGGTCGAAGCCGCCGACATCCGCACCGGCGTTTACGGCATGAAGGGCGACGACCTTGGAATCGCGCAAGAGTACCTAGGCTATTGGCTGCCGCCAATCGAGCAGGTAGAGAAGCCGCTTATCGGCGAAGAGCTCTGGCGCGAGACCGAGGTTGCGGCAGCTATGGCACCGAAAAGATTCGAGAAGGTTGCCTACGGCGTGAAGTTCTCGCCCGATGGCGCAACGGTGGCATTGGCGGTTGCTGCGCAAAGCGGCGGCGCTGTGCACGTTGAGCTTCCGTTCTGCGAATCGACCGCCCGCGGCATCGAATGGCTTGTGAGCTGGCTGACCGTCCGAGCAGGACGCGCAAGCACCGTTGTGATCGACGGCAAGAGCGCCGCTGGCTCGCTTTGCGATCGGATGGCGGCTTTGGGCGTTCCGCGCGGATACGTTATGCGCCCCACCACAGACCAGGCGGTAACCGCCGCGAACCTGATATTCGATGCGGCGCGGACAAACTCAATCACCCACATCGAATGCCCCGCGCTTGACCTTTCGGCGGCAACATCAACGCGCCGCGAGATAGGCAAGGCTGGCGGCTGGGGCTTCGGCGGCGAGAACTCGTCGCCAATAGAGGCCGCTGGCTTGGCGATGCTCGGAATCACCGTTTCGAAGAGAAACCCAAAGAGAAAGGCAAGGGTAAGCTAATTGGCCATATCCATTCCCTACGCTGTGGCATCTGCAAGCGGCTTGGCCCCAGAGCATCGGAAGATCGTGCTGGAGCTGCTGAACAACTGGCAATCGCACTACAGCGGAAACCTTGTCCGCTCCCAGTACTACGAAGCCAGGAACATGCTCAAAGATTTGGGCATCGCAGTTCCCGACACGTTGTCCGATCTGGAAGTAGCATGCGGCTGGGGTTACAAGTGCGTCGAGGTGATGCGCGACCATCTTTCATTCGATGGCTTCACCGCACCGGAGGACGTCGACACCGACGCGCTGCTGAAGCGGATATCGCGCCGAAACTTCATGGACACCCGCGTTGGCAAGGCGGTCAATTCCGCACTCAAATACTGCTTCAGCATGTGGGTCGTTACCGCCGACGATGACGGGCACGCCCGCATCACATCGTACCCGCCCACACTGTCCACTGGCATATGGGACGATGTGCACGAGTGCCTATCGTCTGGCATGTGGGTTGTTTCTTTCGCCCGCGAGAACGGGCGCGTCACAAACCGTCCCAATTGGGTTGATGTGCTTTTGCCCGATTGCCTTATCCGATTGCGCGACAACGGCGATGGTGATTTCTATGCGGAGTACATCGAGCACGGCCTTGGCGTTGTGCCCATGTTCATCATGCCGCACAACCCAGACGATGACCGCCCGTTCGGCGTTTCCCGCATCAACTCCGAGGTGCGATGGCTGATCGACTGCGCGATGCGAGCCAACGTGAACGAAGAGATCGCGGCGGCCTTCGCCGCATCGACGCAGAAGTACCTGCTCGGGACAGACGGCGATGCGTTCGAGGACACCTCGAAGTGGAGCGCCTTCATCGGCTCCATCATCGAGGTGTCGATGAACAGCGAGGGGCAGATTCCGCAATTCGGCCAGCTCACGCAGCCGAGCATGCAACCTATGACAGAGCACTTCGCCAACCTCTGCAAGCGAATGAGCGCTGCGACGGGAATCCACGTTGGGCAATTCGGCATCATGTCGGACAACCCTTCAAGCGCCGAAGCGATCTATGCCGAGAACGAGCCGTTGATCCTCAAATGCAAGAGCTTCATCAAGGAAGCGAAGGCATCGCTCACGCGGGTGGCCACCGCCGCGATAGCAACGGAGCGCGGTACCACCTACGAGGAAGCGCAGGATTCGTGCGATGTGTCTGTTCACTTCCTGAATCCTGCCATGCCGACCCTGGCGCAGCAGACCGACAGCTCCATCAAGCTCGCTTCCGTTGTCGATGGCTTTGCCGGCACCCCGACCTTCTGGCGATTGAACGGCCTGGATGATGACGAGGTTCGCAACGTCGAGTCGGAGATTCGCCGCAACGTCACCAAGGCGGCTGCCTCTGCTTTGATAAGCGGCGTGGTTGCCGCATCGGGCGGCGAGGAGCCGAGCGAGCCGATCCAGGAGCACTCCGATGATCTCGCGGAATGAGTTCAATGCTTACAACCTCGCCGTTGAGCAGATCGGGAACAAGGCCGCATCTGACGTTGAATCGTCGGTCCTGAACTGGTGCAGGCAGAACCCTGATGCTTCGGTCGCTGAGAAGCGCGAAGCGGCGAAGCTGATCATGGAAGGCTATGTGCAGGGGTATGACGATGTTGCTTCGGAATTCGCCGCCGAATGGTACGACCACCGCGCAAAGTCTGAGGGAATAAGCCTTGACCGAGCCAGCACCATGGCGGTCTACTCGCCTGAGAAATCTGATGCTGTGGCAAGGTACCAGGCGAAGAAGCTCGCGAAGGGCGGCGACGCGCCGTTCGCGAAGGCATGCGGCGAGTACGCCAAGAACGATGCCCTCCGAAGCCTCAATGAAACCATCATCGCCAACGTGGGGCGCGACAGGGACAAGGGCGCGAGGTTTGCCCGTGTTCCGACTGGCTTCGAGACATGCACGTTCTGTCTTATGCTCGCGAGTCGCGGCGCGGTCTACCACACGCGCAAGACGGCAGGCGAATGGAAGCATTTCCACCGCGGATGCGACTGTAAGGTGGTTCCGAGTTTCGAGGACGATCCCCTCACCGAGGTGGTTGAGGGTGTCGATCCGATGGATCTGTATGATCGATGGAAGCTGTTAAGGGAGATAGATGAGATCAAAGGATTGACTATCGCCGAGAAGGACGCGAGGAAGCGCGCCACGCTTGACTGGAGCGTTACCGAAGGCCCAGGTTGGTCGACGGGCGTATTCGGACGGCTCGACGTAGTAGAAGCCGATATTGACGCACCGCTTCCAACTGGTACGGCATCAGCGTCGTCCGCTACGGGAAGGTTCAAGTCTTATTCGCTCCCGTCTGGACGACGGTTTCTATTTAGAGTCGACATGGATCCAAGTAAGCAGGACATGACGCCAGAAAGGCTGCTCTCTCTTTACGAAAAGGTTCCCGATCATATCAAAGCCCGCATGCAGAAGACAATCTACGTTGTCGACTATGCGAACCCGTTTGACTCATACTGGAAAAAGCAATACCGTAAATTCCCTGGGTCATATGCAACAGGTGGAGACGAAATAACCTTCTGGGCACATACGGGACATGATGACGCCCACCTTGTAAGGACGCTGTGCCATGAGACTGGCCATATGGTCGATGCAGAGGAAGCACCGTCCGGAAAGAACTTCAGCTCAGGTAAAACGTGGGACGATGCGATTACGTCCGATTACAGACACAGCAAAAAAACCTATCCGACGAAATATGCTGCCAATTCACTAGCTGAAGACTTCGCGGAGTCGGTGGCACTATATACTGTGGATAGCGTAAATTTTAGGCGCGATTTTCCAAATCGCGCGACTATTCTCGATAGTTTTTTTGGGGGTGGGGACGGTGTCAGAGGTTCAACGAGTTGATGAGCCGACACCCAACGGCGGTGATTACTCTGAGATCATCTATATGAACGACAATTGGGATGTTGTTGATGAAGACGTTGCTACCAAGTGCGTAATCCGCGAGTGCGCTGCCGATGGTTCTCTCATTTGTGAAACGTTTGGGGTGATAGCATGAGGCGCGATCTAGACCTTGTGCGCTCCATCCTCATATACGTGGAGAACGCCGATAGCGAGGTCGACGCAAGCAGCATGGCGACTGAACGCTGGCCGATTGAGTTGGTCGCGTACCACGTGAGGCTTATGGCTCACCATGGGCTTATCGACGTATCGAATGACATCAGGGACATGAACGGAAGTACCATCGAGCTAACTGTGGCAGGCATCACATGGGATGGCCAGGACTACCTTGACTCCATTAGGGAGCCGAAGGTCTGGGAAAGGGTCAAGAAGATTCTCGCGGATACGGTTGGGTCGACCACCCTGGATGTTGTCCGGCAGACGGGCTCCATGGTCGCGCTGACCATGGTTAGGGAGGGCCTAGGCATGTAGGCAAAAACCTAAGAACAGAACAACAATACGACAAAGGCCCCATTCGGGGCCTTTCTTTTCGGATGGGTGGCAGAGCGGCTTATCGCGCCCGGTTGCTAACCGGGTGAGCCCCGCAAGGCTCCGCGGGTTCGAATCCCGCCCCATCCGCCAGTTGAGCCAAGGCACCCGCACGGGTGCCTTTTTTCATATCTAAAACCGCCCCGCATGGGGCAAGCAGACGCGCTGCACAGCGCAAAGGAGGAAATGCATGGAACAGGAAGACCAGGCACAGGGGCTTGAAGGCACCGCCGCCGATCCTGCACAGGATCAGGGAGCAGAAACCGGCACGGAAGAGAAGGACTGGAAATCGCTCTACGAGGGCGCGATCAAGGAATCCCGCAAATGGGAGAAGCGCTCAAAGGCAAGCCGCGCCGAGATCGAGAGCCTGAAGGCCGTATCGCCGAAGCAGGACCCAACGCTTGAAGAGCGGCTCGCGGCGCTCGAAGAGGAGAACAACAGCCTCAAAGCCGCCAAAGCCCGCAACGCGCTGATCGACTCCGTTGCAGCCGCCACCGGCGTAGACCGCGCGCTGGTCGCATCGCTCAACGGCGAGGACGAGGAAGCCCTTACCGCGCAGGCAGAGGCAATCGCCGCAATCGCGAAACCGCGCGGCGGCGCACCAGCCGTGCCGGAAGCCGGCGGCAAGGACAAGCCAGGCAAGCCCTCTAAGCGAGAAATCCTCGCAATCGAAGACAAGAAAGAACGTTTGGCGGCAATCGCCGCCAACATCGACCTCTTTAAATAAGAGAGAAAGGGGCGCACATGCCCGATATCAAATCCCTTGCTGAATCCCGCAACGTGGACTTGGTAAACACCTTCACCAAGTCCCTTACAAAGCTCACCATGATGCTTTCCGCCTGCGAGCCGATCAAGGCTGCGCCTAGCGAAACTTTGCACCAGAAGAAGATCACCGGCATGCTCACTACGGAGGAATACGTTGAGGGCAAAGTGATCCCCGTGTCCACCTACACGTGGGAGGACGTGAAGACCTACGAGGTCGACATCAAGCCCTACCGCAAGCAGACGACCCTGCAGGAGATCAAGAAGCGCGGCTACGATGCTGCGGTAGACAAGACCGATGGAGCAATGCTCTCCGACATTCAGAGCGACATCAAGAAGAGCTTCATCGGCGTTCTCGGTGGCGAAGGTACCACTGCCGTAACCGGCAAGAACCTCGTTGCAACCGCCGCAATCGCTTGGGCAACGCTGTCCAACACGGTTGAGGAGTACGGCTTCGGCGATGTCGAGGCTATCTTCTTCGCGAATCCCATCGACTTCGCCAAGCAGATCGGCGATTCGGAGGTCTTCTCCGCTTTCGGCGTCAGCTACATCGAGAACTGGGCTGGCCTCGGCACCCTCGTGTCCACTGGCTCTGTGACCGCAGGCACCATCTACGCCACGGTCAAGAGCAACGTCAAGTGCTACACCGCACCAGCCGAAGGCGACGACCTCTTCGGCTTCTACACCGACGAGACCGGTCTCATCGCCGTGTCCCATTCCGCGAAGCTCGAATCCATCACGCTCGACACGGTTGCATACACGGGCTTCGTGTTCTTCGCGGAGTACATCGACTTCATCGTCAAGGGCACCATCGCCCCAACCGCTTAAAGAGAAGGAGCCTACATGCACGCATCAGTGACACACCCGTATCGCGACCGCGATACCTTGGAGATCCACTACACAGGCGATTCGGTTGAGCTTGCCGCCGAGCGCTTCGCCGAGCTTGAAGCCGCTGGATTCGTGACGGCGGCAGACGAGGTGATCTGCGAAGCGGCAACAGAAGAGCAAACCGAAGCCGAGCCAGAAGAGCCGACCGATAAGGCTCCCGAAGATCAGACCGATGAAGCGGTCGGAGAGTCGAACCCCGCTGGCATGACGGTGGCCGAGCTTCACGCCGCCATCGAAGCCGCTGGCGGCTTCGCCCCGAAGAAGGCAACGAAGGCAGAGCTTGTGAAGCTGTTCGAGGCGCTGTGATGGAAGCCTTCGCAACGCTTGCCGACTACGAGGCGCGCTACGGCGCGGTAGCCGAAGGCGATTCTGCGAGGGTCGAAGCCTTGCTTGAGGACGCGAGCGGAATGCTGCTCGGTGCGTACATGGAACGCTATGCACAGGTGTACGCCAAGGGCGAGCACCCGATCTTCGATGCTGCGGCGAAGGCGGTGACGTGCGCGGTTGTGTCGCGCGCGTACAACGTCCCGCTCGGCATGGCTGGCGCAACGCAGCTCTCGCAGACAGCCGGCGCATACAACGCATCGGTCACCTTCGCGAACCCAACCGCTGAGCTGTGGCTTGGCAAGAACGACCGCAGGCGGCTTGGCCTGACGGGAACGCGCATCGGCTCGATCCCCGCCATGACCGCGAAGGACCGTGAGCGGCAATGAACCTTTTTGCAGCCGAAACAGTGACGGTAATCAGCACTGACACCGAGCTTGACGATCTGGGCGAGCCGATCAGCTCAACGCCGACGGAAACGGCGGTGCAGGCGATCGTGCAGCCTGGATCGACCGAATCATTGGACGAGACGCGCCCCGAAGGCGTGAGCGTCGAGTACACGCTTCACTTCCCGAAGACATGGACAGCCCCGCTTAGGGGCTGTTTCTGCTTGGTGCGGGGAGAGCGCTTCGCGGTGATCGGCGATCCCAAGCCGTACACCCCCGCCAACACCCCTGGCGGCTACAACCTTACCGTGGAGGTGACCAGAACAGATGGTTAAGTGCAGATGCAAGTGGCGCTTGAAGCGATACAAGGCCAGGAAGGCTGGCTATCCGGCCGTCATGGCGAACACCAACATCCAGGGCATGCTTCGCGGCAAGGCCCATGCGGTGAAGGGAGCTGCCGACTCGTCTGCTTGCCCTGGCGCTGTGTACGAAGTGAAACCCTTCAAGGGATCGCTTGGCACGGGCTACCTGGTTATAACGGACAACACCGACGCGGCGGTCGATGAGTTCCGCCACAAGACGCTGACCAAGGCGGCTGGCAGAGCCGGTGCGGGCGGCGGCAGATGATGGACGTGGAAGCGGTGGTGGCCCGCAAGCTCAAAGCCACCCTCGACCTCCCCGCATTTCTTGAGGTCCCCGCATCGCCGCCAGACCAGTACATCGTCGTCGAGCAGGTAGGCGGCGGCTCAAGCTTCGCCGATCCCGTCCTTCTGGACGTTGACTGCTGGGCTGGCAAGCCTGGTCGCCGCGATGCAGCCGCGATCGCGGCGAGAGTGCGCGAAGCGGTGCGCGACCTCGACGAAGAGCCGAACATCTTCGACCCCAAGCCTACAAATACCTATCGATCGAACGACCCTCAAACGGGTCGTTCTCGCTATACGGTGCAGGTTTCCCTGCGCCTTTGCGAATGACAAGAAGGGATTTGCCGATGGCAAAAACTGTTTCCAAAACCAACAACCAGGAGAACGTATCCTCCGGCAAGGGCGTCAAGGGCGGCTATATCTACTCTGCCCCCGTAGGCACCGCATTGCCAACCGACATCAAGACCAGCCTCGGCGATGCGTTCGAGTGCCTTGGCTTCATCTCCGAGGACGGCTACGTGGAGACGATCGACGAGGACTCCAACGACACCGTCGACATGAACGGCGACCTCATGGACTCCTCCAACTCCAACCGCGTCGAGTCCGCGCAGGTTACCTTCGCCGAGATCAAGGCAAGCACCCTGAAGCGCCAGTACGGCGAGGACAACGTGAAGGACGAGAACGGCGTAATCTCCGTCAAGCACAACTCCAACTCCCATCCGACATTCATCTACGTGCTGGAGCTGGTGCTGAAGAACAACCGCCGCTGGCGCAAGGTCGTGCCGCAGGGCCAGTCCTCCGAGCTCGACGACCTCACCATCGCATCCTCCGAGCTTTGCCAGCGCCCCTTGACCATCAAGTACCTCACCGACTCCGAGGGCAACACCTGCTACGACTACTTCGAGTCCACCGAGACCGATGCAGCCTAAATGAGCATCAAGCGCCCACCGCAACGGTGGGCGCTGTTATTTAGCGCGGTCGCCTTCCTGGGGCGCTCCCATCTGTAGGCGTGGGAACGCCCCAGGAAGGCATGCACCGTGCATGAGCCTACGAAGGCCTACTTAGAAAGAGAGAAACCACCATGGCTAACACTAAGAAGCACTCCGACAACATCAAGACAATCGATTTCCGCGGCGAGAAGTTCCGCATCGATTGCGCGGCGGTGAAGTCCGTGAAGGTGCAGCGAGCCCTTGCCGGCATGACCGAGGATGCCAACCGCGGCTATTGGGCAATCGACAAGATCCTCTGCGGCAACCTCGACGATGCGCTTGACCGCATCCCCGAAGAGGACGGCACCGTGTCCGACCTCGGCGCAAGCGAGGATGCCTTTGCGGCGTTCCTGGAGCACGTTGCCGAGGAAGCCACGGCAAAAAACTAATAGGCTTTGTGCGCGCGTGGATCGACGCCCGTGCGGAGCTGGTTGCGGACTTTAGGCAGTACTACGGAATAGACCTGCCGCTTGACGACGAGGGAATGGATGCCATCGCAGACGGCACCATGTACGGCATCCTTTGGGAGCAGCTTCCCAAGGAATCTCGCACGGCGCGCCGTGATTGCCCCGACCTGATTTGGAGCGATGCCGAGCGGCTGCTCTGGTCGATCGAGTACTCTCTGCGCATCCTCACGTGGCAGAAGTCCAAGGACGGCAGCAAGGGGCGCAACCGCCCAAGGCCGCTGCAAACGCCGATGGAGCGCCACCGCAACCGCCAGGCAGCCGATGCCGCAATCGCGCACAAGGCGGAGATCGACAAAGTGTTAGGCATGGTCTAAAGCCGAAGGGTGACCGACCATGGCCAATCAGGTAGGCGCAGCCTACGTATCAATCATGCCGTCTATGGACGGCTTTGCCGGCAAGACCGCAAGCATGTTCGGCGCGAACGGCACCGCCTGCGGCTCGAAGTTCAGCGGCGGCTTCAACCGTGGCATGGGCGGCCTGAAGACCGCAACGGCCATGTTCGGCACGTTCGGAACGAAGATGGCGGCTATTGCCGGTGCCGTTGCCGGCACCGTGCAGACGGGCATCACCGCAGCGATGGGGGCAATCAGCAGCTCAATCGGTGCGGCTGTGTCCCGCGTCGACACGATGGCGGCTTTCCCCCGCGTCCTTAGCGGATTGGGCTACCAGGCATCGGACGCAAGCGCGGCGATCCAGAAGATGAGCGATCACCTCACTGGATTGCCGACGCGCCTTGACGCCATGACGTCGAGCGTGCAGAAGATCGTGCCCACGGTGAAGGACGTCGGCAGATCGACCGACATCATGCTCGCGTTCAACGATGCGCTTCTTGCCGGCGGCGCTTCGACGCAGGTGCAGGAAGCCGCGCTGGAGCAGTTCGCGCAGACCCTTGCCAAGGGCAAGCCAGAGCTGGAGGATTGGCGAAGCATCCAGACCGCGATGCCTGGCCAGCTCGATCAGGCGGCGAAGAAGCTCCTTGGGGCTTCGGCATCGAGCCAAGACCTCTATGAGGCGATGAAGACGGGCAAGGTCTCCATCGACGACTTCACGCAGGCCTTCGTCGACCTTGACCAGCAAGGCCTTGACGGCTTCGCAAGCTTCGCCGAGCAGGCGAAGGCTGGCACCGCCGGCATCGCGACCAGCATGGCAAACCTGCAGAACTCCGTGGTCAAGTCCGTTGCGGGCGTGATCCAGGCGTTCGGCACAGACCGAATCTCCGGCGCTGCGCAGGCAATGACGGTGCAGATCAAGGCGGCTGGCGACCTTGCCGCGCAAGCGGTGTCCAACCTCATGGGCTGGGTCGATCAGCTTGGCGCGAAGCTGCAGGAGAACGGAGCTGCTCAGGCATTCTCCGATGCCATGTCCACATTGGGGCAGGCAGTGTCCGACCTTGTCGGCTTTATCGGCGGCGTGCTGAGCGCCCTTACCGGCCTTGACGGCTCGGAAGAGAGCGCAGCCGGCGCAGCCGATGTGCTCAAAGCCGCGATGGACGCGCTGCAGCCGATCATCCAGGCTGTGGGCAGCGCCTGCGCGTTCCTCAAAGACCACGCTTCGCAGCTTGCACCCATTATCGAGGCTCTTGCCGGTGCATTCGCGGCCTTCAAGGTCGTCGATGCCGTCTCGCAGGGCCTTACCTCAGTGGGCAAGGCAACCGATGAGCTGCCGAAGAAGGCACCGAAGGGCACAAGCGCGATCGAGAAGCTCGCCGAGGCGTTGAAGAAGGTGCAGCCGAAGAACATCCTCTCGATTGCCGTGGCCTTCATCGCGCTCGGCGCTGGCGTGCTGCTGGCGTCGGTCGGCCTGGGCATCATCGCCAACGCCGCAATCCAGCTCGCCGCCGCAGGACCGGGCGCAGTCGTGGTGATGGTCGGCATGGTGGCTGCGATCGCATTGCTT
>OLOM01000237.1_pt1 | contig 43516 bp, 42 predicted proteins | sample 1672531 | NCBI WGS metagenome assembly OLOM01 (sample SAMEA3136696, study PRJEB25190) | human gut metagenome | reverse complement strand
CCGGTCAGGTAGCCGAGCTGTACCACCCCGGCTACGCCGCCAAGCGCATGGAGATCGGCGCGGTTGTGGGCGCCACGCCCGCCGACCACGTCCGCCGCGAAACGCCTGCCCCGGGTGACGTCGTCATCCTGCTGGGCGGCCGCACCGGTCGTGACGGCATCGGCGGTGCAACCGGCTCGTCCAAAGCCCACAACATGGAATCGCTCGAAGAATGCGGTGCCGAAGTCCAGAAGGGCAACGCACCCGTCGAGCGCAAAATCCAACGCCTGTTCCGTCGCGGCGAGGCCACGCGCCTCATCAAACGCTGCAACGACTTCGGCGCAGGCGGCGTCAGCGTTGCCATCGGCGAGCTTGCCGACGGCATCCGCGTCGACCTGAACGCGCTTCCCAAGAAGTACGACGGCCTTGACGGCACCGAGCTTGCCCTGTCCGAAAGCCAGGAGCGCATGGCCGTCGATGTGGCTGCAACCGACGTCGACGAGTTCATCCGCTATGCCCATAAAGAGAACCTCGAGGCCACGCCCGTTGCCACCGTCACCGAGGAAGCTCGCGTCCGCATGATCTGGAACGGCGACGCCATCGTCGACATCAGCCGCGACTTCCTGGCATCGAACGGCGCTTCAAAGGAAATGAGCGTCCGCATCCCCAAGCAGGAGGCCTACCAGGCAACTTGGAAGGGCGATACGTTCGAAGAGCGCCTGCTTGACGTGGTAACCGACCTGAACGTCTGCTCCAACAAGGGCCTGTCCGAGCGCTTCGACTCGACCATCGGCGCTTCCACCGTGCTCATGCCCTTCGGCGGCAAAACCCAGCTCACCCCTGCCCAGGCAATGGTCGCCAAGCTTCCCGTTGACGGTGAGACCACCACGTGCTCCGGCATGGCATGGGGCTTCAACCCGTACCTTTCCGAGAAAAACCAGTTCTCCGGCGCTTACCTTGCCGTCGTCGAGAGCCTTTCCAAACTCATCGCCACCGGCTTCAAGCGCGAGGACGCGTACTTCACCTTCCAGGAATACTTCGGCAGCCTGCGCACCGTCCCCGAGCGTTGGGGCAAGCCCGCGGCTTCGCTTCTGGGCGCGCTCATGGCACAGCTCGACTTCGAAGTTGGCTCCATCGGCGGCAAGGACTCCATGTCCGGCAGCTTCGAGGACCTGGACGTTCCTCCCACGCTTGTCAGCTTCGCCACCGCCATTGGCAAGACCGACCACATCGTCAGCCCCGAATTCAAGGACGCAGGCCATCGCGTCTTCTGCATCGAAGCCCACGACTACCTGCCTGACGGTCGTCCCAACGCAGCCGGCCAACGCGAGGCCATAGACATCGTTCAGAAGCTCATCGACGACGGCGTTGTGCTGTCCGCTTCCACGCTCGGCTTCGGTGGCGGCGCCGAGGCCCTGTTCAAGGCCACTTTGGGCAACCGCATCGGCTTCGAACTGAACCACGACGTTCCCACGGACGTCCTGTTCAAGAACACCTACGGCGCGTTCCTAGTCGAGCTTGCCGACGAAGCTCCCGAGCCCAACGGTAGCGACGCGGTCCGCATCAACCTGACGGGCACCACCACGACCGAGTTCACCTTCACCGCTGGCGACGAGGTCATCGACCTCGACAAGATCCTTGACGCCTACGAAGGCAAGCTCGAGCCCGTGTACCCCTACCGCAGCAAGACTGTCGGCATCGAAACCCCGCAGGTCGAGACCATCAGTTTCGCCGAGAAACTGCCGCTTACCTACGGCGACACCATCGGCGCGCCGCGCGTCATCATCCCCGTGTTCCCGGGCAACAACTGCGAGTACGACACCGCACGCGCCTTCCAGCGTGCTGGTGCCAAGCCCGACACGTTCGTCATCAACAACCTGACGCCCGCTGCTGTCGCTGAAAGCACCAAGGAGCTTGCAAAGCGCATCCGCGAGAGCCAGATCGTCATGATCCCCGGCGGCTTCAGCGGCGGCGACGAGCCCGACGGCTCCGCCAAGTTCATCACCGCGTTCTTCCGCGCCCCCGAGGTCACCGAGGCCGTGCGCGACCTGCTGTGGAACCGCGATGGCCTGATCCTGGGCATCTGCAACGGCTTCCAGGCGCTTATCAAACTTGGCCTGGTTCCCTTCGGCGACATCCGCCCCATGAACGAGAACTGCCCCACGCTGACGTTCAACAACATCGGCCGTCACCAAAGCAGCATCGTCCGCACGCGCATCGCGTCCACCATGTCGCCGTGGCTTTCCCGCTGCGAGGTTGGCGACATGCACACCGTGGCCATTAGCCATGGTGAAGGCCGCTTCGTCGCAAGCCCCGAGCTGCTTGAGCAGCTGAAGGCCGCTGGCCAGATCGCCACCCAGTACGTTGATGTCAACGGCAATCCCTCCATGGACCTTGCTGCCAACCCCAACGGTTCTGTTTGGGCAATCGAGGGCATCACCAGCCCCGACGGCCGCGTCTTCGGCAAGATGGGCCACAGCGAGCGCTGGAGCGACGGCGTGTACCAGAACATCCCCGACCGCACCTTCCAGCCCATCATCGAAGGCGGTGTCGATTACTTCTCGTGCTAACCGCCCAACGGCAACGCACTTGAGCATCGCAACATACGCGAACGCGAAGGAAGCCCGAGCAAACGCCCGGGCTTCCTTTTTGCTTGATATGAGCGAGACGGCGATACGGCAGCCGATGCGGCAAGCGTGCAGATGATCCGCATTGCCATTTGATCGGATCTCGCTTATCGCGGCGTCTTCGCGATTAATCGTCCCACCACCGCCTAGTCGCAGTCGATCGTCCCATGCAACGCCAAATACGCATCGGCAAGTATGCGGCCATGATCGAAGGCGAAACCTTCTGAGCGAGTCACGCTTGCCTTGCACGACCCGAACATGCGAGGCGACACCGAGAACTCAACAAGCAGCTTATCTTCCGCCACGGTTGCAGCCAAGCGATACTCCCCCGTTTGATCGATCTCGCTCAGCGACAAGCTGAACCACTTCGCGTCGGCTGCATCATCGCCGGCAGACGCCTGGGCGTTCTCGCCGACAACGCCCAGATACGCTTCGGACGCGGTCCATGCACGAGGATCGCGGCCCGGCGTGCTGTACAAACCGAATTGCTCCAAAGAGACATCGACCAACCCCGTTTCCTCCTGAAGCTCGCGAACGGCAGCCTGATCGGCGTCTTCCCCCGGCTCGACGAACCCACCGGGGAAAGCCCAGCAACCCAAGAACGGATGCCCGCCGCGGCGGATCAGCAGAACCTCCCATTCGCCTTCGAGGCCGTCAACAGGACGGAACACCGCCATGTCCGCCGTCAACGAGGGCTTCGGGTAATCCTTCTGCTTGTATTCCGCAAGGAACTGGGCCTCGTTCAATCCATTGGCGTCGACGTTCTCCATTCTTGCCTCCTTCGCTCAACGCTTCGATCATCGCACGCTCGCGACGCAGCTGCAAGGAAAGAAGCGCGGACCCTTCAGCGCGTCCGCCGACAAAAGCCGAAACGGCGGCGGAGTGATGCGCATAGCAGAACAGCCCATCAATCCGCTTGCAAGCAGCAGCGGAATGGGGCGCACTGCGATATAGCCCCGTCAATCCGCCACGAGCAAAAGAAAAGGCACCGCGAATGCGATACCTTGCGCTTTGTGCCTAACGCCTGGCGAGAGCCAAGCCACATGACAGCTTTACCACTATTTTGCCAAAGCTTCTGAATCCATGAACTCCTTCAGGCGCGTGACGGTGTCCTTGGACAGCGCATGCTCCATCTTGTGAGCCTCTTCGGCAGCAATCTCGGGCTTGATGCCAAGCTTTTCGACAAGGAACGCCTGAACAGCCTGGTAGCGATCCTGCAGACGCTTGCCGTTGATCTTGCCTTTGTGAGTAAGCTGGATGGGGGCGTAACGCATGCGCGTGATGAAGCCCTCTTCCTCGAGAACAGTCAGAGCCTTGTTCACGCTGGGCTTGCTAACACCCAGAGCCGTTGCAACGTCAACAGAACGGACCATGCCCGTACCGTTATCCAACTCATAAATAGCGCGCAGGTAATCTTCCTCGCTGCTTGTTGCCATGTTTCAACCTCTTCTTTCAAAACCAGCAACACGTAATTGACCTGCGGTTTCCCCCAAAACCGCAACACCACAACCGTTATTTCACGGATGCGGCATTAACTAAATATGGTATCACAAGAATCTATAAGCCTCGAAGGAATCGCTCCCACCAGGCGCGAGAGGCAATACCCGTCTTTGAAAGGGCATCGATCATCTTTTCTTGCTCGTCCGGCGAAAGATGACTGAACTCGCCCTTCATGCGCTGCTGCATTTCCATGGGGTTGCGTCGCATCTGCGACATGGCGTCGATGGCGTCCGCCGAGGAAACGCTGCCCAGCATCTGGCTGAGCGCGTCGCCCATGCCCTCGGAAAGAGAAGACGGATCAAGGCCCATCGAACGCAGCGCGTTGCTCATCTCAAAACCGGCGGCGCCCATGGTTGGAATCGGCGACTTGACGGCGGCAGCAGGCGAAGGGGTTGCCTTTTCCGGACGCGGGAAGTCAAGCTTGTACAGCTCTTCCAAGAAAGCGTCGAACGCGCGCGGAACGTCGCTTCCACCCTTCGATGCCACACTGAAGACGTCTTCTTTGAACACCGTGTTCAGCGACCAGCGCATCGAGCCGGGCGCGGACGCATCGCCGTACTTCTCTTCCCACGAGAACACGCCCAAAGCATCGAGTGCATCCTTGAAACGCTGCGCCGTCTCTTGCGGAACCATACGCGTGAATTGCGTCGACGGATTCGACGAGCTGCCCTTTTCGACATGCAGCTCGTACTCTTCGCCAACACGCTTCATGCGGAAGAGCTTGCGTCCCAAACGGTCCTGAACCAACGTGAACGAGATGCTCTGGAACGGTGGGTTGCGTCGTGCGGGTGTTTTTTCGGCCATGTGGCGCTCCTTGAATAATCAAAGCGCCGGGCACCCAGTAGGCGTCCGGCGCATCATGCTTGGATGGGGCGTAGTCTAGCAGATCTTGACAACCCAGCCGGCAGGACCCTCGATCTTGCCGCTTTGGATAGCGGTAAGGGTCTCGCGCAGCTTCTTCATAACGGGCCCGGAGGTTACGGCGCCGTCGGGGAACTCGACGTCGATGCCCTCGCCCTCGATGTGGCCGACGGGACTGATGACGGCAGCCGTGCCGCACAGACCGCACTCAACGAAGTCGCCGGCAAGCACCTCGTCGAACTTGACCGGGCGCTCGATGACGTTCATGCCCAGCATGTCCTTGGCAACGGTGACCAGCGAACGGCGCGTGACCGACGGAAGGATGGAGTCGGTGTGCGACTGCGGAACAACAAGGTTGCCCGCCTTGTCGACGAACAGGATGTTGGCGCCACCCGTCTCTTCAACATAGGTGCGGCTCTCGGAATCGAGGTACAGGTTCTCGGCATAGCCAGCTGCGTGAGCCTCGACGCCGGCCTTGATGCTCATGGCGTAGTTCAGGCCGGCCTTGATGTTGCCGGTGCCATGCGGAGCAGCGCGGTCGTACTTGGAGATGCCCAAGGTGACAGCCGTGTCGCCGCCCTTGAAGTACGGGCCGACCGGCGTGACCAGGATGCGGAACTGGTACTCAGTGGCAGGGGAAACGCCAATGACGATGCCCGTGGCGATCATGAACGGACGGACGTACAGCGTGGCGCCCGAGCCGAACGGCGGAACCCAAGCGGCGTTCGCTTTAACGACTTCCTTAACGGCCTCGATGAACTTGTCCTCGGGGAACGAGGGCATGCACAGGCGCTCGGCGGAATCGCTCATGCGCTTGGCGTTCAGGTCGGGACGGAAGCAGACGATGTCGCCGTCCTCGGTGGTGTATGCCTTGAGGCCCTCGAAGACCTCCTGGCAGTAATGGAAAATGCCCGCGCACTCGGACAGCTGGATGGAGTGGTCGGTGGTCAGGCCGCCCTCTTCCCATTCGCCGTTTTTGAAATTACAGACGTAGCTGTAATCGGTGGGCATGTAATCGAAGCTCAGGTTGCCCCAGTCGAGATCTTTCTTCTCCAACGAAATCATCTCCCATTAACGCGTATTGCCGCTGATCACCATAGCGAGTAGTTCGCCATAGCTTTCATTTCTGGTGATTGTACTACCGTTTCCGCTGATCGAATAAGAGCGCAGCCAGCAGGTCAAGATCTGCAGAAAAACGGCAATTCGGATACAATCCAACTGATTGAAGAGGAGCTGAAAGGCACCGACGCGCAGGTGCGCATGCCTTGAAGGAGACACGATGTCCGACGATTTCATGAGCGACGAAGCTCGCAAGGAAGCCGCACGCAAGCGACTGCAGGCTCGCCAGGCGAAACGCGGCGAAGCACAGCCGTCCAGCCGCGTGCACGTGCCGCAAGGCCATCGCCCTGCAGGATCGCAGATGCCGCGCCAATCGCAGCGTCCGCAAGCGCACCGCCCTGGTGCGACCCGCAAACCCGCACAAGCACCGCGACGCTCACAGCAGGCCGCCAATGCCCTGACGGGCGCAGGTGCCGCCATCGCCAACGCATTCAAGGGCGTCGGCGATTTCTTCGCGAGCGCCTACGCCAACGCCGTCGAGCGCTTCGGCAAGCGCAACGCCCTCATTGGCATTGCGGCGACGGTTGTCATCCTCGTTGTTTTGGTTCTGGTTATCCGCGCCTGCGCCACGCCCGCCGATCCTGTTCAGCAAGATCTTCGCGAAGCTCAGAAGGCAGTGAGCGCATCTTCGTATTCCAATGAGGACGGCTCGAAGCCCGACAAAGCCGCGCTTGAGAACCTTTTGGGCGCCGAAGACGCCGCCGCTCTACTGCAAACCGCCAGCAACAACGAGGACGCATACTGGGTTGCCTCGCACCCCGACTCGTACACTGCCGACGGCACCGCAGTTCAGGGCAAACTTTTGCGCTTGGCTGGAAACGAGCCCGAAGCCGCATCGTTCGTGCGCGATTGGCCCAACATGTACCCGCAGGACAAGCCCTCGGGTGACGCATCCACGCCGTCTGCCGAGAGCAAGACCAACGTGCCGCGCCTGTACCAGTGGGATAAGCGCTGGGGCTATACCCAGTACAGCTCCACGACGTTCGCGCTGACAGGATGCTGCCCCACATCGTTTGCCATGGTTTACCAGGCGCTGACCGGCCTAACCGACAAGTCGCCCTACGACATGGGCATCATCGCAACCAATGGCGGTTTCGAAACGCAGTATGACGGCACCGACACTAAGTTCCTTTTCAGCGCCGCCGAGCAACTGGGGCTTACGTGCAACCAGCTGAACCCCCAACCTTCCAACCTAACCGCACCGCTTTCCGCAGGTCAGGTACTGATTATCAACGTGGGCCCCGGTGATTTCACCCAAAACGGCCACTTCATCGTGGCGTGCGGCCTTGATGCCGACGGCAAAGTCATCATCAACGATCCCTATTCCGTCGAGCGCTCCGAGAAAACCTGGGACGTCAGCACCTTGGTCAGCCAGTCGAAGATGTTCTACGCATTCTCGCTGACCTAAAAGGTGTTGCATTAGATGGCTGCTGCATTAGCTGGCTTTCGCAAAATCCGAGCTGAACGCGCCCAGGTTTGCGGTCGCGTGAACCTGGGCGCCGTATCTGTCCCGGCTGCACAGATTTGACCGTTTTGCAGCCTTGTCCGTCCTTGCTGCACGGATTTGATCGCTTTCAACACGCCCGTCCGTCCTTGCTGCACAGATTCGACCGTTTTGCGGCCTTTTACTACACGGAAAACAAAGCGCACGCTCACTTTCCGCATTCATCATCGCAAAACCCCAGATCGGTCAGAGCACCCCTCGCAATCACACACCCCTACCCCTGCAAAACGGGAAAATCTGCGCAAGGCACAAGGCGCAAGGTGCAAGGCGCAAAAAACGTCACCAGACGCAAAGAAAGGGAGCCACCAAAGCGACTCCCTTAATTCGATCTTGCAGCAAATCTAGCCACGTTGTTCAACGCAGCCGGGGCATTACCGCCCCAAACGCCACCGCTCCGAGTTATTCAGCAGAAGCGTTCACGCCGATCGTGCGCTTAAGCACGGTCAGGATGCCGACGATCAAGATGATGCCAACGGCCAGGCAGATCAGGAAGTTCTGCACGAAGCCGGCAATCACGAAGCAGACGAACGACACACCGGCAACGGTCAGGGCGTACGGCAGCTGCGTGTTGACGTGATCGATGTGATTCACGTTCGCGCCAGCCGATGCCATGATGGTGGTGTCGGAGATCGGCGAGATATGGTCGCCGCAAACAGCGCCAGCCAAGCAAGCCGAGATGCCGATGGTCATCAGCGTGTAGTCGCTGGTGGCGAAGATGGCAGTAACAATGGGAATAAGAATGCCGAACGTGCCCCAGCTGGTGCCCGTCGAGAACGCCAGGAACACAGCAACCAGGAAGATGATGGCGGGCAGCATGTTGAACAAGCTGGCCGCAGCACCCTCCATCAGACCCGCGACGAACACATCGGCGCCAAGAGCCGTGGTGGTGAGCTTCAGGGTAAGAGCGAAGGTAAGGATGAGCAGAGCAGGAACCATGGCCTTGAAGCCCTCGATCAGGCACTCCATAGCGCGGTTGAACGAGATGACCTTGCGAAGCACCAGGTAAGCGACGGTGGCAACCAAAGCGATGATACCGCCCCACGGCAGGCCGATGGATGCACTGGTGTCAGCGAAGGCGCCGATCAGGCTCATGTAGCCGTCGGCTTCGGGATCCCAGAAGCCGCCGACGTACAGCATGCCGACGATGCAGCAGACAATCAAGATGATGACCGGGATCATCATGTCCCACAGCGAAGCCTTCTCGTTGGTGATCCTGACCTCGCCGCCCAGAGAACCGGACTTGCCTTCGCGGTAGGCCTCAAGCTCCTTCTTGGCCATGGGGCCGTAATCGAAGCCCATGATGCACAGCGCGACAACGAAGACGATGGTCAGAAGCGAGTAGAAGTTGAACGGAATAGCCGAGATGAACAGTTGGATGCCGCTCATGCCGTTATCAAGGTCGGAGGCGGTTGCCGAAACAGCAGCGGCCCACGAGGAAATCGGCGCGATCATGCAGATGGGGGCAGCGGTCGAGTCGATGATGTAGGCCAGCTTGGCACGGCTGATCTTGCACGCATCGGTAACGGGACGCATGACCGAGCCAACCGTCAGGCAGTTGAAATAGTCATCGATGAAGATCAAAACGCCCAAGACGAACGTTGACAGCTGCGCGCCAACACGAGTCTTGATGTGCGAAGCAGCCCACTTGCCGAACGCAGCAGAACCGCCAGCCGCATTGATAAGCGCAACCATGGCGCCCAGCATGATCAAGAAGATGAAGATGCCGGCGTTGCTGGCATCGCTGATAGCGTGCACGAAGCCGACAACCAGCGGGTCGCCGCCATCAGCAACGGGAATCTCGTTGCTGATGATGTTGTTCATCGTCTGGATGGGGTCAAGGCCTGCCAGCAGCAGGGCGCCCACGACGATGCCGATGAACAGCGAGCTGTACGTCTCTTTCGTGATTAGAGCGAGGACGATGGCGACGACAGGCGGCACCAACGCCCAAAATGTGTTGACGAATTCCATGTGGTTCTCCCTATGAGATCGGCTTGCGAAACCCCCAAAACCGCGGGATCGCGGCCGAAAGCTCCTAAAATCAGTGGGGATCATTATAAAGTCATCGGGGGAAAAGCTCTCTGAAAACCGATCCATTCACGAGTCTTTAACGCAAATGCCCTGATTACACCCATGAACGGTCGCTATTACAGGGCGAACGTTGTCCGCTGCACTATTTCTCGGGTGCATACAAATGAATGCTCATGGTATTGAACCCCTCGTACTCAAGGTTCAAATGAGCGCCGTCAGCGTTCTCGCCGTAGAAGTAGTCGTTGCGCTTGCGATAATCAACGTTGAAACCGGCCGCGATGCATGTATCTGCATACACGCTGAACGCTTCAGGCGGCATACCCCCCACATAAGCCTGAAAACCCGAAGCGTATTCGGATTCGATCATGCCCTTTAACGAAGGCGGAGCGGGAAGCAACGCGCCCATGCCATTCGATGGCCATACGATATCGCTCATTTCAAGCGGCGCATCGATGCTGATGTCCAACGTGCCCGAAGCCGACCAATTATAGACGCTCAGACGATAGCCTTCGGAATTGTACGCCTTGTAGGAAGTCCTCCCCGAAACAGGGTCGACGGTGAAACCCCATTTACGGCATTCCTCGAGGTATTCGTCGTAATCGCCCTCGTCGGCAGGAACCTCGATGTCGAACGAATCACCGTAATTCAACGAGATGTATCCGGTGGTCGATTCCGGCTGCGGAATCTTCTGAGCCAGCCCGCTGGTCGGCCAGTCGTAGCTCGAATTCAGCCTTTGCACCTGCTCCCTTTCGTACAGCGCATCCTCTATTGCGCTGCAGGCGGCAGAAAGAAGGATCAGGAAAAAGAAAATGCACGCAAGAATGCGAAGGACTCGGCGGCGCTTTCGCTTCGCTTCGTCCTTGCGCTCCCATTCGGCCTGCTGCTTCTTAAGTTCTGCGCGGGTGCGCTCTTTTTCCGCTGCAAGTTCCTTCTCGTCGATCGCGCGCAGGCGCTCGAGCGTGGCCGCGTCAAGCGGTTCGCGATTACCGCAATAGGGGCATTCCAGAGCCAAGCCGTCATCACTTAGCTCCATCGCGCCGTTGCATTTCACGCAGTCCATATGGAAATCGGCGTCGGAAGACTTCTCTGCCATCGGTCTCTCTTTCGGATGTTCGCGAGCGAAAACAGTAAAGAACAGGGTACGACATACAAGGTTACGCAACAAGAAGAGGCGGCGTCGAGGGCGCGGACAAACGCAAAGCGGCCCCGTACGCAGTTGTGGACCATCTCCCATTTCTCGTATCCAAGAAATGGGAGGTGGTTCAGTTGCACGGGGCCGCGATGTTGCGGTGCCTGAATTACGAAGCGAAGCCGAAACGCTAAGCGCTCGCCACCTGAAGGCTGCGCTCCATGGCGTAACGCAGAAGATCGCTGCGGTTGATGGTGCCGACGATGCGGTCGCCCTGAACAACCGGCACCTTCTTCAGCTTATGCGTGGCAAGCAGCGAACACGCCTCTTCGAGCGTGGCCGAAGAATCAAGTGAGACAAGCTTATCGGTGGCGATGTCGCGCAGCGGCAAATTAAGAAGCTCGCTCAAACGCTCGTCGAACGATTGGCTGTTCGCCGTCTCGATCATCGTGTACGCGTTGGTGATCAGCGGATGCTTGTCAGCAAGGAACCTGATGACGTCGCCGTCCGACACGAACCCAGCAGGTTTTCCCCGGCCATCCACCAAAGGAAGGCCACCGATCTTGCGATCGACGAACAGCTGCATCGCGGCGCTCACGGGCGCATCGGCGGGAAGCGTGTAGGGCTCTGGCTGGACAAGGCGCGCCAAGGGACGCTCGTTTGCAGGCATGGCCTGGCGCTTGATCTTGGCATTCTCCCTACGCCTTACGGCCGCGCGAGCATAGGCGAAGCCGATCAGCGAACCAGCCGCCGCCACGAACATGGCAACCAGCATGGCCGACGAAAAACCGTTGGCCAAAGCAACCTGCGGTGAGGCGCCCGCGGCGAGCGAGCCCATCTGACCCGACGTAAGGATACCCGTGTAAAGAGAAGGCGCGATGCAAGCCGCGATCTGAACGAACGTGGTGGAAAGAGCCACGCCAAAGGGGTTCTGCTCGGGAGTGAGCGTCTTGAATCCCGCCGACTGCGACGGCGAGAAAATCAAGCCGGTGCCTGACATGACCAAAAATGCGCCGACGAACATGCCCGGAAGCGAAAGAGTGGGAGCCAGGAAAGCCAGAATCGCAAAACCGCAAGCCACAACCGCATATCCAACGGGAAGCAACGGCCATTCACCGCGCGAGTCCATGATGCGGCCGCCCAAAAGCGACGTTGCGGCGTTGCCCAACACAGGAACAAGGATGGTCAAACCCGCCATGAACGCCGTCAAACCAGTCGCTCCCTCAAGATACATCGGCAGCAAAACGCTGCAGCTGAAGCTTCCCATCATGGCGATGGTGGTCAAAATGATGGACGGCCAAAACGCGATGCTCTTCATGGGCGTAAGGTCGATCAGCGGGTTCTCGCAACGCAGCTGGCGAAGAATGAACAGCGCAACGGAAACAGCCATCACGACAAGAGAGATCGCAGCAACAAACATGTCCAGCGTGAGCATGACCAAGCCAAAGCTCAGCGACATCAAGAAAACCGCCGAAAGCACGACGGACGCAACATCAAGATGCGCTTCCTGGTTCTCCATGTTCTTGACCGAAGGCACCGCGACGGCGGCAAGAACTGCCATAGCAACAGTGGGCACCACGAAGATGCTGTGCCACCCGAACGCCGTGACAACCGCGCCGCACACGACAGGCGCAAGCGCCGGGCCGAACGTGATCATGCAACTGCCAATAGACAGGTAGGTTCCCAGCTTGTTCTTGGGCGTGACCACCAAAATGGTGTTCATCATAAGCGGAATGAAGATGCCGCTGCCGACGGCCTGGATCAATCGCGCAACCATCAGCAGCGCGAAGCTCGATGCGAAGATGCCGATCAGCGATCCAACAAAGCCGAACAGCGCTGCCGCATAATACAGCGTGCGCAGCGGGATACGACGAAAGAAAAACGCCATGCACATAACCACGATCGTGCCAGCGATCATGTAACCGGTAACCGTCCACTGCGCGGCGACCGAATCGATGCCGTACTCGTTCATGATCGAGACGAGCGCGACGTTCATCAGGTTCTCATTGAAACCTGCCAAAAATGCGCTGCCGTACAAAACGAACAGCAGCAACGTAAGAGACCTTCCTTGCATATGCTTCCTTTCACAGCTTGCTCTTAACAACAGAAGGCAGCCAAACCGCAACGGACGCGCAAAAGCCACCTCTTCATGCGCCACCCGAAATCGAACATCGCAAGCAGAGCGCACTGATGAAATGCGCATGAGATGCGCCCGACGATTCAGTTGTCTTGGGTTTCGGCAAGCCGGCACAGATTCGCATGGCGACCCCGCTTTGCGGCGGTCGACGTAAGCTGCTCAGGTTTAGGAGCACGCTTGCTCGATGACTTCAGTATAAAACACGACGAGACCCTGGCTCTAGAAGCAAGGCGGGCAGTCCCACAAACATGCCATAGTGAAAGACGATGACGGAACCAGCGGCGAAGCGGCAACGCTCGCAGCGCGCGATGTCGCAACGCACGACGCAGCCCTCTTGGCAAGCACCGCCCAAAATGAAAGAAGCCGCCCATAAGGACGGCTTCGGCCGGTGTCGCCGCATTCGGGCGACGACATGGAACGACCCGACTGGTAAAGGGAAGGGAACCAGTCGGGTCTGAACCTCTAGCGGAGCGGACGTTTGCAGTGCCCCGTTCGAGCTATATCGCTTCAGCGCAGGCGGGAGGACCTATCGCGCGAAGCTGCAAGAATTTCACAGCGCCTTTGGACGCTGTCGGGGCGGTTTCGCTTCGCGAAAACGCCCCTCGGCGTCTACAGATCCTCAGAGAAGATGCTGTAAGCAGGTGCGCCCTCGCACTGTGCGGGGAAGCGAACACCCAGCAGAGCTGCTGCCGTAGGCGCCACGTCAACCTCGCGGATGTACATGTCGGTACGGAAGTTCTCCTTGATGCCGGGGCCTGCTGCCGCGAAGATCGGGCTGAGCGAGGTGTCGTTGTAACCAAGCGAGGTCGAAAGGCCGCCACCATGGTCCTCGGCGTAAAGGCCGCTGACGTTGAAGATGATGTCCGCAGCGTTCGGGCCGCCCATGCCAAGCAGGATGGCGTCGCGGTTGTGCAGAGCATACGCGAACAGGTGGTAACCCGTCTTCGGATGCTTGTACTCGTACATCTTCGTGATGATCTCTTCCTCGAGGGCGAACTGGTCCTCGGGTTCGACAATACCGTGCTTGTCGCGGCCCTTCACGTTGATGTAGATGCTGTTGCAGCGCGTCATGATGGCGCGGGTCTTGGTCCAGTCGATCTCAGGGATCTCGTTGCCGTCCTCATCGCGCTTCAGAACGGTGTAACCCCACTTGTGCAGCGGTTCCAGGCTGACGCCCATGTTGTCGCCCTGAGCGACGGACTCTTCCTCGGAGCACATCAGACCATGGTCGGAAACCAGAAGGATGGTCCAACCCTCGTCCAGCAGGTGCATGAAGCTTCCGATGTAGTCGTCGGTGACCTTGTAGGTTGCCTCGGCGAACTTCACGACCTCGGACTCGTCGTAGCGGCTGGTGTCGCGGTTCTTCATGTACTTCATGTAGCAGTGACCCTGCAGGTCGCAATTGTGGAAGTGGCTGAAGATGACCTCAACACCGTGCTTCTCGATCATGTAGTGCATGAACTTGCTCTGCCACTCGGCGGAAAGCTCCCACTGCGGGAGGTTGCACTTCATGATGAGGTCCTTGTCCAGGCCGGACATCTGGCTGGTCGGAACCAGCGGGCCGGCAGCCTCGATGGACTCCTTCAGCAGGCTCTTCGGGAAGAACACGGTGTCCTCTTCGCAGCTGGAGCCACGGGAAGCCCAAATGCGGACATAGGAGCCGTCCTCGGCGATCTTCAGAAGGCGCATGTTGCGGAAGATCATCTCTTCGCCGCCATCTTTGGTGGGGATGTAGTCGATGACGCCGGTGAAGACATCGTTCTCAAGAACGGTGACGGGCTCGGTGGCCTGCTTGTTCTTGTAGATCGCAACGTGATCGTACACGCCCTCGGCGTTCTTCAGGATAAGAGCGTTGCGGGTAACGCGGCCGTGCATCGTAAGGAGGACGAATTCCTTGGCGCCTTCGGGAACCTCGATGTCCCAGCCCTCGGGCTCGGAAACAGGCGAGATCGAGCAGCCAGTTGGGAAGTCGGCGGTGCTCCACATGATGCCCTTCTCCTCGTCAAAGACGATGTTGTCGTTGACGAAGCTGTGGTCGGGCGTGTAGCCGGGAACGCCGATGAACTCCTTGTAGGCCTGCAGGTACTTCTTCATGCGCTCCTTGGCCTCGGGCGTCTTGCCGCGAGAGCACAGCGGACGGCCATCAAGGGTGGTCAGAACATGCGGGACAAGCTTCTCGTCGCCTTCAACGTCGGACGTGACAACCGACATGAATGCACAAGAAGGAGCCTCGGCCTTGGTGCTGGCGACGAAGATGGTGTCCATGTCGCGCACGTTGGAGTAAGCGCAGGTTGCTCCCGGGGAAGAACCGTCAACGGTGAACAGGTTCGGGGAATCGCTGGTCGGAGGGAACGAACCGCCAGGCCAATGCATGACAAGCGTCTTCTTGCCGGACTCGGCCGTGATGTTCCACAGCGGCTCGGCGGTCATGAAGCGCGAGCTGAATGCGCCCAGGGTGATGTCCTTGTCGTCCTTGGCGGAGACATTGTAGTCGATGATGCCGTGCGTCATGGGGTAAGCACCCGTGCCCAGCGTTGCCCACATCGGCGGGGTGATGGTGGGGTTGGCGCCCAGAAGCATCAGGTCGTCACGGCATGCGCCGCGCTCCATGAGCTCCTTCAGGTGGGGCATCTTGCCCTCGTCGACCATGCGCTTTGCCCAGCGGGGATCCATTCCGTCCACGCCAAGCACGAGCAGTTTGTCGGTAAGACCGCGTGACCTTAACATTTCGAAACCTCTTTCTCTGTCCGATTTGCTTAAGACCTAATAGATGTTCGGCAGCTGCGCTTGCTAGAAGGCAACTGCCAGGTTGCGCGACCACGGCTTTCGGTTTTCAAACCTGCGGGCCGCGCAACCCGAATGACGTGCAGTTGATGTAATCGACTTACATCGGGAAGAAGATCTGGGAGACGGGAATGGCGATGGCCATCTCGATGATCAGCATGATGGGCAGGATCTTCAGAGCGGTCTTGCTCATCTCGCTTGCGTCAGCCAATTCCTGCGTCATGGCAACTGCGGTAACCGGCGAAGCGGCGGGGGTTGCAAGAGCGAGCTGAACGAGGATCCACAGAAGGACGATGCACATCGTGGTGTTGATGCCAACGGCCTGAGCGTAGTTGACCAGGAAGGGCATGACCATAACGGCGATGATCATGTTGTTCGCAACGTTGGTAAGGACAACTGCCAGAACCAGCGAGACGATGATGAAGACCCAGGGAGACAGACCCATGAGCGACTTGAACACGGTTGCCATTGCGGCGGTGATGCCCAGGTCCTTGCTGCTCATGTAGGTTGCCATCAGCATGACGACGGCGACCATGCAAACCTGACCCCAGTTAGCCATATGGAAGAGCTCTTCCAGGTTGGCCAGAGGCTTGCCCTCGGCGTCGGGAAGAAGACCGGCGACGATGCAGAGGATCATGCAGTAACCAGCGATGCCGAACTTGGAAACGAAGACGGAGATTGCGCCCAGCGGCAGCGAGCCCAGAAGGTTCAGGATGATGAGGCCGACGAACAGGAGCAGGGCGACCTTCTGGTCACGCGTGCACTTGACCATCTCGCACTCTTTGCAGTACTCGGTCAAAGGCTCAGCGTCAACCCTGAAGATATAGCGCATGACCAGCATGTAAACGGTGGCGATCAGGATGCCCATGACGATCATGAAGCCAAGGTAGGGAACCATGTCGATCGGGATGTTCGGGAACATGGCGTTGTAGCTCTGGAAGAAGACCAGGCCGGTGCCGAAGAACGGGAAGAGAATCTGGCCGTTCATCAGGCTGAGCGCGCAACCAAGATACAGGAAGATGGCCAGCTTCGAGTTCTTCTTCACGTGGCAAGACTCAAGCATGGAGGTGATGAAAGCACCGAAGATGATCATCATGATGATCGGGTTGAACGGGCCGAACGGGAAAGCAAGAACCAGGATGATCCAGATGGTCAGCCAAGGCTTTCCTTGCATGAACTTGTTGTTAAGCAGCAGGCTTACCAACCAGTTGAAGGCACCGTTCTTCATTGCGATGCCGATGGAGCCCATGCAAAGAACAAGCGTGAGAACCGTGGCGGAGCCGAACGTGGCGGCCATGACCTGGGTCATGCCGAACGTGAAGCCGGCGGAGACAAGTGCGACAAGGCTCGGCCACAGCATGTCGATGGTGATCCAGCCGTAAATGGCGCCGATGAAGCAGCCAAGCAGGCACATACCCTGCTGCGAGATGCCCAGCGGACCGGGAACGAACTGGAACAGGAAGCAGAACGCTAGAACTACGATGTAATGGATGACAGAAACGCGTTTTTTCGTTTCCATACCCTCCCCTTTCCGAAAGAGTTGAAATTACGGCCGCGCACCTCCCGTACGCCAACCGCGATTGCGAACCGACCGTCTTCCCTCCTCAAAAGTCCGCGTCGATTTTTTGCCTCTTCTTTGACGAACCGCGCATCGCTTTCGAACTATGCACTTGGCTCGCGTTTGCACTCCCTTGGCGATTGCGGCCTCTCTTCCGCGTCGCCTTTGTATGTTCGGTTGTGTCGAACACCAAACTATGGTATAGGTGGGTATTCCGAACACATTTCGCACTATACCACGCTCGACATAAGCTACGGTTGAGGTTGCGATCGGATATCTCTATGGCAGAACCGAACATATCGGCATATCATGTTCGGCAGAGGCGAACACGTAGGGAGGATCACGTGAAGATAACTGTTCAGCAGCTTCGCTATTTGCTGGAAACGGCAGAGCGGGGTTCCATCAACGCTGCTGCGAAGAGTTTGGGAATTTCAAAGAGCACCTTGTACGAAGCACTGAGCCAAGTTGAAGACGAGCTGGGATTCAGCGTTCTCGATCGCGGCAAGCGCGGCGTTACCGTGACGGAACGCGGTGCCAAGGTCATAAATGCGGCCGAACGCGTCGTTGCCGAAATGGACGCCTTCGAACGCGAGTTCTGCAACCAAAACAACGTCTCATCGCGCCTGCATGTTTCCATGTTGCCTTTCGGCTTTGGCGTGAACGCCCTGATGAGCGTGGCCGAAGCCCATGCTCACGCGGACATCGACTTTAGTATCGAGGTCGTTCCGGCCCCAAAGATGGCTTACGACATCAGCAACGGCATACGCGACATCGGCCTGCTGCTTCTTTCCGAAGGCAACGAGGGCGCCTTGCGCAAGTACCTGGAAAGCGGCGAACTTGAGTATCACGAGCTGTTCGACGCGCAGATCTATGCGTATGTCAGCAGGCACCACCCGCTGGCCAATAGGGAGAAGCTCTACCCGTCCGACCTCGTCCAGTACCCCATGTTCTATTACGAGCAGTACTTCTATATGAACTCGCTGCATGCAACCGACATGCGCAAGGCATTCCTTGCGGGCGACCGGCAGAAGGTCAACGACACGCTGTTCGCCTCGCTGCGCGAGCTGACCGAGAGCATCGCCGAGGCCGACGGCTACGCAATTTGGTGCAATCTGACCGGCAAGGCATTGTCTACCGAGGGCACGGTTGCAATCCCCTATGAGAGCGACATGAATATGAGCCTGGGCTATCTGGTGAAGAAGGGAACGTCGATCGAGGGCGTCCTGAAGGAGTACATCGACGAGCTAATGAAGTATGCCTAGGCACGGTAGCAGCGGTAGGATGTTTGAGCGAAGCGACAACATCCCAGCCGCGTTGCCCGAACATTCTAATGAGCGGTGGAATGTCTGAGCGAAGCGACAACATCCCAGCCGCGTCGCCCCGATCCAGCACCAATCCAACAGCCATCCAACATCCCTATGGCAACAACTAGTCACTCTTCTTATTGATATTGATTCCCATTAGTAAAGCTGCTATATTCGAGTCATTAGGAGAAAGGGGTAATCATGCTGAATGCAGTTGAAATCAAGCCGGGCATCTATTGGGTTGGCGGCGTCGATTGGAACGAGCGCAACTTCCACGGCTACACCACCGACTGGGGCTCCACATACAACGCCTACCTCATCGTCGACGAGCATGTCACGCTCATCGACACATGCAAGCGTCCCTTCGCGGACGACCTGCTCGACCGCATCTCGCAAATCGTCGATCCCGCGAAAATCGAATACCTGGTGTCCAACCACGTCGAGATGGATCACTCCGGCTCGATCCCCGTTGTCATGAGCCGCTGCCCCAACGCAAAGCTGGTCACTAGCGCTCCCAAGGGACTTGCCGGCTTACAGGCTCACTACGGCAACGATTTCGATTACCTACCGGTGAAGTCGGGCGAAACCCTGAACATTGGCAAGCGCACCCTGACGTTCGTGCACACGCCCATGGTTCACTGGCCCGACAACATGGTCACGTACTGCGCCGAAGAGAAGATCCTGTTCAGCAACGACGCCTTCGGTCAGCACTTCGCATCCAGCATGCATTTCGACGACGAGGTCGATCTGTGCGAGGTCATGGAGCAGGCCAAGAAGTACTACGCCAACATCGTGCTTCCCTACTCGCGCCAAGTCCAGAAGGCGCTCGAGGCGGTAGCCGGTCTTGATATCGATATCATCGCACCTGCTCACGGTATCATTTGGCGCTCACACGTGCCCGAGATCATCGCCGCCTACAAGAAGTGGTCCGCCAACGAAACCGACGAGTACGCGCTAGTCGTCTATGACAGCATGTGGCACACCACCGAGAAAATGGCCAAGCAAATCGCCGAAACGTTCGTCGAGAACGGCATTGCCGTTAGGCTGCTTGACCTGAAGGTCAACCACATCTCCGACATCATGACCGAAGTGCTTTCCGCCAAGTACATCGCCGTTGGTTCGCCCACGTTGAACTCGTCCATGATGCCCACCGTCGCCGCGTTCCTTTGCTATATGAAGGGGTTGTCGCCGAAGAACCGCATCGGCATCCCGTTCGGATCGTACGGCTGGGCTCCTTCGGGCCCCAAGGAAGTGGCCGAGTACCTGGAGAAATGCGGGTTCGAAATGCCGTGCGGCACCATCACCCACCAGTGGACCATCGACGAAGCCGGCCTGAAGGAGGTCCACGACAAGGTCGAGGCCATGCTGAAGGACGCGGGCGAAGAATAGACAACCGGAGCACAGCGCCAACCGCAAGCCAACGGCGCTCCGCCGCCAGACAGCTTAACAAACCAAGCGCACGATCGCGCACATGCAACGAGGGCGACCCAGTGGGCCGCCCTCTTGGTTACGCATCGGATTCTGCGCTTGGGACACGCACCTGCTTCGAATCACATTCGTTTTCCCAAGAACCCGCACCCGGCGGTGCTAGGCTAACAAACGCTACGCCGCCTTCCGCTTCCTTTGGGAAGCGCGCACGGTTGCCACAACGATTCCGCAGGCAATCAGCGAGAACAACGCGCCAAACAGACCCGCGCACTGGATTCCCGGGCCGTTAACCACGGCACCGCCCATCGCCGTGCCAAACGCAATTCCCACGTTGAACGCCATCGGCTCGGTAGAGGCCGCAAGCGTCAGGGCCTTGGGATGCTCGTGGCGGGCAACGTCCATGAACATTGTCAGGCACGGGGTGGAGACAACGTACATCGTCAGGCCGACAAGCAACGTAATGATAATGCCTGGGGTCATGGCCCCACCCACCAGGAACAGCGCAAATAGCAAACCCGCCTGAACAAGGAAGGACACGATCAGCGCCTTCATGCCAAAACGGCTTGCAAGCCATCCCGATAGCAGGTTCGACACCATGCACATCGCGCCATAGCCCATCAGCACCGCACTGGTCCCAATAGGCGAAACGCCCAAAACGCCCTGCAGGTAAGGCGTGATATAGCCGTAGAAAACATACACCGATCCAACACCGAAAATGAAAACGCACATACCGGCGATAACGCGCGAATCGCGCAGATACGGAAGCTGCTCGCGAGCGGTTGCAGGCTCGTCGGTTTTGCCCGAGCGCGGCAGAACCAGAAGCATCACAACACTGGCAACAACCGAGATCACCAGAACAGCAACCAGCGCCACATGCCAAGACAGAACCTCTGCGGCCAGCTTGCCCAGCGAAGTGGAAAGCACCATGGCGAACGAGAACGCCGCGTAAACAATCGAAATAGCAATGGGCACGCGCTTCGAATCAAGGAACTCGGGAATGAAGGTGACCTCAACGGCAAGCAAGGCACCGGAAACCAAGCCAATGAGCACGCGAGCCAAAAGCATGGTCGAAAACGAGGTGGCCATGACTGCCAGCAAATTGCCGACGATCAGCACTGCACTGTAGACAATCAGCAGCGTGAAGCGCTTGAACCGGCCCGTGACCAAGGCAAGAATGGGAGTAGCGACCGCATATGCCACTGCAAAGAAACCCATGAAATCGCCCGTTTGCGACAGCGAAACGCCGAACGCTTCTGCCAATTCGGGCTGAATTCCGATAACGACAAACTCCGAGCAACCAAGGGCAAAACCCGCAATCACCAACAATGCAAGGCAAACCCTCACCCGCAACGCAGACACCGCTCCTCCAATCAATTCAGTAGCGTACTCGCATGAGCAAAACGCGCCCGCAATCGTGCGGACGCTCACTTTCACGGGCACATGCTACAACACAGAAGCGAAAGGGTTAATACACCCGACAAAGGTTTTCGACTCTGCACAGAGCCGGCATCTCTTAACGGCAGAATTAGGCCTTCTTCAACAGGTTTTAGCTGGGCAACGATATCGCAGAACTGGTAGCCCAAACTGCCGCATAGTATAATGCGGAGCAGACGTGGAGCGTTTGATCACGCCCTCCACGGCCAATATGGTTAAGTAGCCGCTTTAGGAGCGGCTACTGTCGTTATTGAAGCTAATTAAGCTAGCGATGCAGCAATTTGCGGAACGCCTCGCAGAACGAGAACTCGCCAAGGATCGTGCGGGCGCCGTAGTAAACGATCATTCCCGCACCAGCGCCAAACGCCAAATTCTTAGTCGAAACCACCACGCCAATCGTAACCAACGTCGTAATCAGCTCGATCGTCTTGCTGGGGTTGCTGAAACCATCAACCAGAACGCGGCGCGTCTGCTTCCAGTCGAACGTCGAGATAGCCACCGTGATCATGACGCCCACCAGCGCCGCAAGCGGCACGTAGTTCAGAAGCTCGCCGCCAAGAACAACCAGCGCACACAGCAAAACGCCGGCGCACAGCGTGCTCAAACGGCCTCGCCCGCCGGAATTCACGTTGACCATGGCCTGGCCGATCATCGCGCAACCGGGCATTGCGCCCAAAAAGCCGCTGGCAACATTCGCCACGCCCTGGCTTTTCAGCTCGCGGTTCGCATCGCTGAACGTGCCCGTCATCTCGTCGACCACCTGTTCGGTCAGCATGGTCTCAAGCAGGCCGACGAACGCAAGCGACACCGCGTACGGCAGCACGATAGCCCACGTCTGAGGGTCGACCAAAATGGTGGGCGCCCAAAAGTTTGGCAAGCCGGCCGAAATCTGTGCCATGGAACCAACCGAGGTGGTCGTACCGCCTGTTAGCAAACTAAGCGCCGTCACCGCCAACAACGCCACCAAAGTCGAGGGAACCTTATCGGTTAGCTTCGGGAACAGGTAGACAATAGCCATGGCCACCGCAACGAAGACGAACATCAGCAGCGAACCGCCCTTAAGCGACGAGGTCTGCGCCGAGAAAATGACGATTGCCAAAGCATCCACGAAGCCCAGCATCACCGTTGCGGGCACGAAGCGGATGAGCTTGTCGGCATGAAGGAAACCCAGCAGCAGCTGGACGACGCCGGCCAAAAGAACGGCCGCAAACAGGTACTCGGTTCCGTAATTGGCGATCAGCGTCATAACGACAAGCGCCATGGAGCCCGCGCCTGCCGAAACCATAGCAGGGCGACCGCCCAAAAAAGACCCCAGAATCAGAAACGCGATCGAGGTCCAAAGTCCCAACGTAGGGCTTACGCCCGCCAGCAGGCAGAACCCGACAACCTCGGGGATAACCGAAAAACACGAAACAATGCCCGCCAACAGATCGTTCTTAACTTCGGTGGCAGAATACTCGCTGAACATGCTCATTACCGAACCGACTTTCAATCAATCTAACGGAACGATTCTAGAAACATGCCCCTATCTGCGGTAGTTACTATTAATTGAAAGCAACGAAAACTGCATCAACCTGACTGCGTCAGGTTGAAAAGGGGCAGAGCCTAAGACCAAGCAGATTCCAGCGCGCGAGCAGCATCTTCCGCAGCTGACTCACTCGAGCCGTCGTATCGCAGAACGAAGCGCGGCATTCCATCGCCGAAAGACGTCGATTCAGACGAATCTGCGGCCAGCGCGTCGGAGGTCAGCGCGCCCGAGAACAGCGCGTCTGCGGCCAGCGAAAACGAACCGATCGGGGCAAGCCCCACCCCTGCCTTCGCGGCCAAACCCGCCAGCTCGGCTTCGGAACGCTTGTCCTTGAACGCCATGACGAAATGCAAGCCCCCGCCCAAGCCTTCGAACCGCAAACGATGCGCCAGGGGGCCTTTACGCAACGCCTCGACCAAAGCCTCCTGCGAACGACGCGCATGGGTGCGCAGTCGATTGACATGGCGCTCGTAATGCCCCTCCTCAATAAACGACGCCAGCGCAAGCTGATCAAGCGGGCTGACCGTGTTTGAATAGAAACCCAACTCAGCGTTGAATCGCTGGGCCAGCGATTCGGGAAGAACCAGATAGGCAATACGAAATGCGCTGCCAAGGCTTTTCGCGAACGAGTTCAGATAAAGAACCTTGCCCGCAGCATCGATTCCGAAAAGCGTTGCAACCGGACGGCCGTGCATGCGGAACTCGGAGTCGTAGTCGTCTTCAATGATGAAGCGACCTGGGGCTTCACGTGTCCAGTTAAGCAGCTCGCGACGACGGGACGCCGACATTACCGCACTGGTTGGAAACTGATGCGACGGCATAACATGCAAAATATCCGCGTTGGATTCCATCAGCGCGCCAACATTCACACCCTGCTCATCAACGGGGATTAAGCAAAATTTTGCATTAAGCGCTGCGTACATTTTGGCAAGAAGCGGGTAGCCCGGCGTTTCGATGGCGTAGACTTTCTGGCGACCAAGAAGCTGAACTACCAACTGATACAACACTTGCGATCCTGCTCCGATAATGATCTGATCAGGAGACACGCTCATGCCGCGATACTCGCGCAGATAGTTGGCAATGGCACGGCGAAGCTGAGGCGAGCCCGCGGCGGTGGATGCCTGAGCCAGCGATTCGGAGGTGCTATCGGAAAGCACGCGGCGAACCGTCTTAGCCCAAGCAGAATACGGGAAGATTTTCGTTGCGGCATCACCACGCGTGAAGTCATGCAGAACCGGAGAATCGAACTCCGCGCCATCAACGGCCGATCGCTCATCTGGCGTCAGCCCATCGCCACTCCCCCGCGAATCCAACGCCGATCCATCAGCGGCCGCCCGAGCATCTGACGGCAATCCGTCGGAAAGCAAACCGATTTTCTCTGCGGGCGCCAACTCGCAAACGAAATAGCCGCTTCGCTCACGCGACATCACGTAGCCCTCGGCAACAAGCTGACGATACGCCGCCTCGACGGTAACAAGGCTCACGCCTAGGTGCTCAGCCAAAGCGCGCTTCGAAGGAAGCTTCTGCCCTGCCCGAACGACCCCGTGGGCGATATCGTGACGAATACAGCGGTAGAGGTGCTCGTACAGGGTGTGCCCATCCCGATTCGCCATGCCGTATGAGAACATCCGCCCCCCCCTGCAACTGAATCCAGCAGATACCCAACTGGTCCTATTAATTTAGTCGATTCTGACTATATCCATATATCCAGCTAACAACTAACCTTCCATCCATTGCACAACAGAAATCAAACCAATCGTAAGGAATCGACATGACCGAAGAACAGACTGCCGCCGAGCGCGTAGCACTGAACCGCCAGCTTGCCCAAATGCTGAAGGGCGGCGTCATCATGGACGTCACCACCCCCGAGCAGGCACGTATCGCCGAGGGAGCAGGCGCCTGCGCCGTTATGGCTCTTGAGCGCATCCCCGCCGACATCCGCGCTGCGGGCGGCGTCTCTCGCATGAGCGACCCCAAGATGATCAAGGGCATCCAGGAAGCAGTGAGCATTCCTGTTATGGCGAAGTGCCGCATCGGTCACTTCGTCGAGGCACAGATCCTGCAAGCTATCGACATCGACTACATTGACGAGTCCGAGGTGCTCTCGCCCGCCGACGACACGTACCACATCGACAAAACCCAGTTCAGCGTTCCATTCGTGTGCGGTGCGCGTGATCTTGGCGAGGCCCTTCGCCGCATCGCCGAAGGCGCAACCATGATCCGAACCAAGGGCGAGCCCGGCACCGGCGACGTCGTTCAGGCCGTGCGCCATATGCGCATGATGAACCGCGAGATCCGCCGCATCCAAAACCTGCGCGAAGACGAGCTGTTCGAGGCAGCCAAACAGCTTCAGGTTCCCGTTGAGCTGGTAAAGTACGTGCACGAGAACGGCAGCCTGCCCGTGGTGAACTTCGCAGCAGGCGGCGTGGCAACCCCCGCCGACGCTGCGCTGATGATGCAGCTGGGCGCCGAGGGCGTGTTCGTTGGCAGCGGCATCTTCAAGAGCGGCAATCCCGCTAAGCGCGCGCAGGCAATCGTGAAGGCCGTCGCGAACTACACCGACGCCAAGCTAATCGCCGAGCTGTCAGAAGACCTGGGCGAGGCCATGGTTGGCATCAACGAAAGCGAAATCGCCCTGCTTATGGCCGAGCGCGGCAAGTAACCACACCGCCAGCCAGTCAAATCCGCGGGCGATCACGGAGGGGTGCGCCACGCCGCCCAGCAAACCAAGCCCGCACGCAAGCGCATCACAGGGAAGGCCGCACGCACAGCCTTCCCTTCTTATTCGAAAATTAAGGGAGCCTTATGAAAACCGTTGCCGTTTTGGCTGTTCAGGGAGCGTTCATCGAACACGAGCGCGTGCTGCGCAAACTTGGCTGCGAGTGCATCGAGCTTCGCCAAGCAGCCGATCTGGAAAAGCCCTTCGACGCGCTGGTGCTGCCCGGCGGCGAAAGCACCGCCCAGTCAAAAATGCTCCGTGAGCTGGGAATGCTCGAACCCCTGCACGAACGTATCACCGCAGGGATGCCCGTGCTTGGCACCTGCGCGGGTCTTATCCTACTGGCAAAAAACGTCGAAGAAGGAGTCCCTGCAGCGGGCGACCCCAATGGCCCCGTTACCGCAGGCGCAACCTCGGCTGGCGCGTTCGGCACCTTGCCCGTCACCGTTCAGCGCAACGCATACGGCAGGCAACTTGGCAGCTTCCGCACTTTAGCGCCCTGTGGTGGCCTGCCCGGCGAAACGGAGCCGGTAGACATCCCAATGACGTTCATCCGCGCGCCATTCATCAAGGAAGCCCACAGCGACACTCGGGTTCTTGCGCGGGTCGATGAGCGCATCGTCGCCGTGCGCAACGGCAACCAAATCGGCGTCGCTTTCCATCCGGAATTAGACACCGATAACCGCATCCACGAACTTCTTGTTTCCCTGGCCTGATCGAAGTGGCCCGTGCGTTGTTGTTTATAAGCCGCAAACGCCGCACAACCTGCCTACCGATGCCCTATATCGTGTTTCGCAATATAGGATCTGACGCGCGCCTGCTCCTTTTTGCTAAGAGATTGGAATATGGCAACCGCTCTCTCTTCGTTGAGATAAGGAACTAAACCCATAATGGCTAGCGCGTCTTTCTTCGCTTTCGATCCCCTATCGTTGTTTATCACCATCTTGTGAATCACGTACGCCTCAGGCGCAGGAACCCGGAGCAAGTGCCCTAGGCAAATCACCTCGATTAGATTTGCCGAGAGGATTTCTAAATGTCGAAGCGTCTGCGCGACCACTCCGACGTTCGTTTTAAGCGAAACCTCAGCACCAGCACCCATTTTTCGAGTCAGAAACTCAACTTCAAGACCAGACGCATCAAGGATTCTCGTCGATCCGTTCAGACGATCTGACTCAACGAAGAAACCCCTATCCCTTGCGAGTACCGCCAAACCAGCAGCCGGAACGGGGCGCCTTAAATTACGTATGAGAAAATCGACATCAAGCGTTCTGATGTTGGGACCAGAACCAGGCAGAATACCGGCTTCCTCGTAAACATACTCCGCCCACGAGCCGATCAAAGCAACAAAAGGCATGCAACCGGCCTCTTCAACGAGATCAAGAACACGAGCGAATGCGCGCTGCCGCTCAGACAACATCGGGAGTCCTCCCTAAGGCTCGTTCGATCTGCTGACGCGTGCGCTCTTGCTCTTTTAACGCCACTTTCAACTCTTTCCGACGTTCAATTTTCTGACGGACATCATCGACGTCAGACGCAGGGACATAGTCGGATTTCACCTTGTCGCCCTCGCGATAATTCAGATAGTAGTACTCGCGACCTTTTATCTTTCGCGATCGGACGCTTCCTTTGGGCAGCGACTCAAGCTCTGCTTGCATATGGCCGCTAAGGCGAACGGACCTTCCGTATTCTTCCTCAAGCACCTCTTCGAGCACCGACATACGTCGCTTCCCCTCCTAGTGGTTACCCTACAAATTCATAATTATAAATAATTGTAGGGTAACTGGCGACCATCATCAAACCGCAAGCTCTAAACAATATGATCGCTGCAAAACCTCGGTTGGCCCGTCGCCAATTGCTCACGCCCTAATGGAAGTTGCGCGTGGAATGGTTGTCCAAATGCTCGCCGATGCTAGAGAGAACGATCATGCCCGACGGCTCGTCCAGGGCAAGATAAATCCTGATGCTGCTTTCCTTCGACCTGCCTCGGCTATTTCCCCTGCTGATGTGGGGCTCCGCGAAGATCTCACGGCCGTTGTACACATCGTAGCGAGACGCCATCACAGCCTTATCCGCACGCGAGTTGCGCCCCTCACCGCGCTTGTACTCAAACCCGCTAGCCGAGTCGTCGAAGCTTCGCTCTAAATCGACGCTCGACCCGCTGCGCCAAAGCGAATACAAAAGCGTGCACAGGTAGTACAGCGCGTTCCACAAAACCTCGGGACTGCTCTCGCAATTGTCCAGCGATCGCCACGCGCGCTCCGTCAGGTCAAACCTGCCCGGATACGCCTCCAAGAACATGTTCACGATGTCTTTTCGCGACTTGGGATACAACGGCAGACCCGCAACCGGCGCCTCGGCCATGCCCGAACCCTCAAACGCCTGCTGAAGGCTTAACGCCTTCGACTCCGCCGCATCCAGCTGTTGGCGCAATTTCTTGTTCTCCTCGCCCAGGCGATCTCTCTCGTTAAGCGTTCGCTCGTGATCGTCAAGGAACTCGTCAAGCTCCAGTCGAACCTGATCCGTTTCGCCCTGGGCATCTTCGGCGCGTTGGCGCAGCCGCTTCTCGAACGTGCTGCGGCGAACAAGATCGTGCACGTCATCAAGCCGCACCGTGTTTTCGTAGAAGTGAACGTCCTGAGCCAGCGCCCGTCTTAACAGCAGAATCAAAGCCTCGGCGCCGCCCAGCTCCTCGATTGCAGCGGGCGAGAAAAAGCGATGCTTCCAGTGCTCGGCAAGGCTCTTCTTGGGCTCGTACACGCGAACCGCGCCGTTCGTGCAACGCAGCTCAGCTCTTGGAAGGCAGGCGTTCATCTCGTCCATGAAGGCGGGGTTTTCACTGAAAAAGACCGCCGCCGAAGGGCCCAGAGCCGCAGAAACAGCGTACGGGTCAACCAAAAGCGTTGCCGCGCCGTCGTCGACCACGGGGCTGACGAACACAACCGGGGTGTTGCGGTTCTTGTCGGAGACAAACGACCAGAAGGTCGCGAAGTCGCCAACCTCGAGGCGGGTGGGCTCCATGAAATTGCTCCTGCCCGAAACCGAGCAGCGGATGCGATTGTTGTCCGACAGCCTAAGAACAATGCCTGGGATAGTTTCGGAAGGAGTGGGTTGCAGCGGGCCCAGGAAACCCGGCTGATCGCTGTAGGAAAGAATCAGCGACAACGTGCCACGGTCTTGCTCGAGCCAGGTAAAGCCGATTTCCGTGCGCCATTCGCGGAAGGCACAGCCCTCAACCTTTATAGTCTCGGAGATGGCGCAGGCCCATTTGTTGCCGAAAACGTCGTCGTAGAACGTGGCCGATTCGATAACCACCGAGGCGTCGTCATCCGTCGATCTGATCTGGCCTTTTCGCTTAAGTGCCGACCATTCCTGATTGTCGGTAGTAAGCACGGGCGCGACATCACTAAGAGCGCCGTCGTACTGCGGGCCGTCACAGAAGACGTCGCCGCAACACGCAGGGCCGTTCCATTTGGACGTCATCCAGTTTTTGATCTCGAAGATGATCGGCCACAGCAAATCGTCGCCCGCAACCAGCTGGATGTCGAACGACGTTTTGTAAAACAGAACCTTGTTCAGATCATGCATCGTTGCCCCCGTAATGCTCCAAGCGCGACCGCGCAAATTAAGGTCAAATCTTTCAACCTATTTGAAGATAACCCATTTGCACAGACAGAATCCCCAGACGCCCTGCATTGCCATGGTGATGAACTTGCCCACCGTCTGCGGCAGGCCGAAGGCAGATGCCGTTGCGGAAATGAACCACGTGCCGAACAGGAAGTTCCATAGATACAGAAGAATGAACAGAACGACGCTGCGCCAGAAGTTGCTTGAGGCCTTGAAGGTGATGTTGCGGTTCATTAAGAAGTTGAACGATCCCGAACATGCCACGGCAATGCCGTTGGCCGCGCCCGTTGCCAGCCCAAGAAGCTGCATGACGGCGAACACGCCGAACTCGACGAAGGTTTGCGCGACGGAAACGCCGTAGTATGTCATGGCTTGGCGAAGGAACCCGCCGGTCTTTTTCTTGGCGGCAGCTTCCCCGCCAGCCGAAACGCGCACCTCGTTTTGCATGCAGATGTCCCCGATCGATCACTCATGATTTCTGCTGCAAATCATAGTGCCGCCTAAGCGCCAGCAGCTTCACTCCTTAAGAAAAGCCGCAAAGCTGCTGAGTCTGTTGAGTGGCGAAGCGCCGAGTGCGCGTTACGGCCGCAAGGTGCATCAAACCGAGCGTTGATTGCAGTCGCAAAGCGCACAGAGCCAGTTTGGTGCGCCTTACTTTTTCTTGCCCATGATTGCCGCGACCTCTTCGTCGCTCAGCGCAGGCTTCCACATGGGGTCGATCCCCGTGGGGTTGCTGAAGACGGAAGGCTTGTAGGTGCTGGCATCAACTTCGATGGTCTTATATTCATAGCGAACCTCTTTATGGTTTCCGCCCGCTTCAGACTCGACGCTTAGCAGGCGATCTCCCTCGTCAAATCGAAGTGTAAGAAGCGTCCCGTAGTGATCGCGGTAGACGTAAAGGCCCGCATCAGCATCGGACAACCCCGAGATGAAATCGAGACCAGCAGAAGGCGTAGTTCGAACAATCGTGCTTTCGATCTTGCCATCGGGGAGGTATTCCCAGGACATGCTAGAAGACCGACCGCCGTAATTGGGTCCGTGCAGATACTCAACAAGAACCCCCGAAACTATCTGACCCGAATCGGAATAGTCGTAAGTCGCCGTACGCTTTCCCACGCCTTGAGAAACAACCTCATAAGAGCATTCAACACACCTGCCGGAATCGTCGTACAAGAAAGTCTTGATGCCCCCTACATTCCAGTCATAGTGGCGGATCGAGGAAGACACCTGCGTCACATTTCCAGCATCGTCGTATTCGAAAGACTGGCGACTGCTGGCTTCCGATTCGTCATCCTCATTAACGGATGATCTCTCGACAAGAACCAACTTTCCCTGCTCGTCGTATTGATATTCCTCAATCGACTTATGCTCATCAAAAGAGGCTCCGTGTTCGGTCTCATACGACTTATCGACAACCGAAACCTCGATCATCCCATTATCTTTCGAATCGCTCGCATGATCACCGCCGGCGCAACCAAACAACCCCAGCGAGGCTACCAACACCAGCACGAGAGCAACTTTCTTCATCTATGCCCCAATTCCGCATCGAGCAACAAGTCCCGACCACTATACCCCTCGTTCAACGCGACTTAAGCAGCGAGAACAAAGGCGATCAGCCGCAAAGTTGTTTTATCTGCTGAACGACCAACTCACCTTGTTGTTTCAGCTGCGTCCCGGTTCAATCCACCCCCTCTCGCTTTCCTCTCTCAGGTCTCCGCTGATCGAACATCAAAAAGAAACGCGGCGGATTTCCCCGACCGCGCCCGCACCTCCATCAGCCTCTTACGTTTAGCTACTCTTCTCGATCCACGCCTCGTACTCGTTAGCCCTCGCCACCATCGGGCTCGCCTCTAAGATCTCCGTAACAAACAACCGCGCGGAGGTCTTCCACTCATCCCAGTTGAGCGGTTTGCCGTTCTTTCCGTACTTCAGCGTAACCTCTGAATCCTTAATCCTCCGAAGATCAATCCATTCCTTCTCTGCCATCTCGATCACGCGACTCACTCGCTCTTCCGTGTTCTCACCGACGTCCTCGAGCGGACAAGGGAGGAGAACGACGCGCGGATTAGCATCAACGTTCCCCTTTTCCTCGGGCAAGCCTGCCGACCCAATAATAGCGGCAAATACTTTCACCGCGTAGTTCGACGCGCCCGCCGCCTCCGGATTCGCCACCTTCCATGTTGCAGGACAGTAGAGAATTCCACCCTTGATCTCGTGACCTTCGATCATACGGGCCCTCCGGGCAGACTCGTGCACCTTCAAACATCTGAGGGCTTCAACGGACCACGCTGGCATCACAGCCCTGCTTACACCGATGAATGCTGTGCGCTCCTTGACTCCGTCTCCTTCGGTCGAAGCACACTCGATTAAAGTCAGAACCATTTCTCTAATCTGGGGATATTTCCATGCGTTCAGCCATGCCATTAGAAGCGCTTCGAAGATCCCCGACACCGCGATACCACCCTTGTCCTTCGCTTCCCCTATCTGACGCTCGATCGCGAAGAGCAGCTCACACAGACCTCGCTCAGCCGCGAAGCGCCCAGACCGGCGCCCTCCGCAGATCGCATTCGACCCTGCGCTCATCGGGAACGAATGCGCCAAAGACCCCAAATCCCTACGCAGAATCCTCGCCGCAGCATTTAGACTAGCCATTATGGCCACAGCTTGCTCTTCGTGACTCTCGATCACGCAGAGAACGTCTACGAAATATCTACCGAGATGATGGACCAGCTCGATCGTCTCAGGAAGCTCCCAGAAGCCGTTATCCATGTCGGCCAACATCTCGAACGCCTCAAGAAGGGCATGCTGCACGGGCGCCATGCCCTCATGCGGCGGAGCCCAAACCCCCGCTTCCTCTCCCAAAACGAGCCGGGCGTAATGGCGGGCCATCTGATCTTTAGGCAAGCAAGCCTCGAAGAGGGCTTCTTCGAACGCGGTATAAAGGGCTATCCCCCTCTCTCTTCCGCGCGGTCCTTCATCGCTTGCCTGAGAATGCTCGCTGATTCAACGGTCCGGCACGTGAACCTGAGATAAGGACTTTCCTGAGAATCCCTACGAACCACGATTTGTCCTTTCGTCTTAAAAGCATTTATTGACGCAGAAAGCCTAATAGAACACTAGTAACGGCTTACCCACAGCCACAATGGATGGGCAGTCTCTACAGGGCCTGTTTTGTGATGATCTGCATGCAAGACCTGCTCACCGTAGAGACTGATTTTTGTGAACGTCTTCTACCTAAAATCGATTCGCCCAAACACTCTGAGTCGACTCACCTGAGACGAAGATCGCGTCGTACTGGGACCGATAATCGTATGAATGTCGCCTCAGAGTAGAGTTACCGATGAGGACCCCATTCGCTTTCAGGATGGATTCCGCTAGAATGCGAGCCCGGCGATTCCGAGGATCGCGAGATCCGAATACTTCACCGTAGCCGGCAGGATCGCGGAAGCGATAGTCTCGCGTCTCATCGAGAAGAAAACACGCGATCAGACCGAGCTCCATCTCGGAGACCATTGGCTTTAAGCACCCGATTAGGTCGCCATATCCCTCGACGAAGACACCCTGACCAGAAAGCAGTTTCACAACAGTTTTTGTCTCGAGTGTCCCTCGCAGGCTGCAAATTAAAGAGACGACACGGTCGAGGTTGGGGGACGAACTATCTGCGTGCCGAAAAGGAAATCCTAATTGAATTGGCTCCTCTGGGAGCGGCGCAATCCCCAATGCATCCTGAAGGGGATATATCTGCTCGCCCTCAAGGCACGCCATTAGATTCTCGACGACGTCGGGGTCGACGTCGAACAACTCGATGGCGTGAGGATTGCGATTATATTCTTCGCATGCGACACGATATGGTGCCAGAACGGCGAGAAGCACGGCTTCGACTTCGTCGGCATCGTCAACGCGGATAGCGTATTTCTTCTTCAGCTTGCTGGCTCCAGCGTATCCATGAGAGGAAAGCGCGCTCATCCGAGCCGTGAAATGTCGAGTTTTCCCGACTTTGGCGCACCGTTGGCCATTCAGCTGAACTCCCTCCATGAGATAGACAACACCCTGCGACACGATTACTTCCTTTCACTTGGCGGTTTATCTTGATATCGTCCGCGTAGCACATATACTGACAGGATCTATCTGTACTGCGGATAAGCCTAGAATAGCATCTTCGACTTCGCTGTCTCCGCGCGTGACGTATTGATCAATATTCCCCACATTTCTGATTGCAGAAGATAGCCAATCGCATCAAACGACGGCAACGCCGCATGAAAGAAATTGGAAGCACAAATTCGCCTTGACGTCCAAGGAGGCCAAAGTAGTCTCGGAGAGAACAATCAAGAGTATTTGTCTTCTTCAACACGAAGAGAGTCACAGAAATAAACCGGCGAAACGATCAGTCGGTTCGATTTCCAACGCCATATCGGACGTACCAGAAAGGCCTGTCTTTAGCTATCATTTTCCGCAGGCAGCTCGAACCAACGCGCCAGCAGCCTCCTGAACACGAAGGGCCTCATCAACCCCCACGGCAGTCTCTCCATTCCGAACAGCCACGGCTAGAGATTCGATCGCGTCGAGCAACTCAGAGACGGGCATAGGCCTCGAAGCGACAAAACGCTGGATGAGCATAGCAGCCCGACGCGAGTCTCTTGCGCCATCGTCGTGGACAGCCTTCGCAAAAGCACGCTGTTTCTCAGGCGAAAGCCTTGCCGCCTCATTTGCTGCGCGCATCGTTAACATGCCCTCCTCAACTAGGGCAATCACCTCAGGAACAGCGTCGCGAGCAATACGTTGGACGCGCGTAAGCATCGCGGTGCTCGTTCCGCATGCAGCGGCGAAAAATCGCCATGGACCCCCAACCATCCAAGATCTGCCAGAACAACGCTCAAGGCCCGCATACGCACCCGCAAGGCGGAACATCCAATCTCCGTCGTGCGCCGGTTCAACATACCACTCAACTGCATCGCGAACCGCCTTGGCATCAATCTCGTCCATACCCGAAGCGATAACCACTGGCATCCGATCTCCCTCTCCTGCCTCCACAAGTGCCCTGTAGGCAGCAAACGAGCGAGAAGGAGATACGGCGACAAGCTTGACGCCATCAACTCGCCTCACAATTAGGGGGACGCGTGTAAAAGGCCCACCCAGCCACTTCTTAGCATCTATGAGGTCCAATCGCTCGATCGGCCACCTCGGATCGGCTTCGACATCTTCGGGCTTTACTAGAATTGCTTTCCCGAACGTCGCCTCTATGCGTCCATCGATATCCACCCGTTCAACCCCTTCTTCCGCCAATGAATGAAGAGTAGCACAATGGCATATCGCTACAAATACGATCCCCTGATCGATACCTGATTGGAGCCCCTCCGACCTTTCAGAGATCAAAACGCTCACAGGCCCATTTCGATTCCCTGCCTCACGCCGCCGCACGCAAACGCACGCAGCCAAAGCCGTTCTTCCCTGTGGAAAATTCGAATAAACCCGCCCGCTCAAGCAAGTGCGTTAAATTCGCGCAGTTGTAGTTTCTGGGCGAAAAGCCTTTGTGCTCCTTCTGGAGGCGGTTACCAACCTTGCTCAGGTCAGACCAACCTTCCGGGCCGACGGTCTCGCGCACGCATTTCTTTAGTAGCGCAATCACCTCATCGTCAATGGCTTCCACATAAGCGCCACTTTCCGCAGCCTTAGGCGAACCCAACTCAATAAACAAATCGCACGCGCGAGCGAAAAAGCCATTCCCTGCCGAGGGGGCCATACCCACAACCTGCTTGCCATAGAGCTTGAGACGCTGAGCAACTGGCGTGAAATCGCTATCGCGCGACACCAGAACGAAAACACCGAAATCGGCCAGCAATGCTAATTCGACGGCGTCTACCGCTATTCGGATATCCGTCGAATTCTTGCCGGCAATAAAACCCTCTGAGAGAATCCTTTCAGCCCGAACCGCATACGAGGCCTTCTCGCCGGCTTCGGAGGTCAGCAGATTACCTGGCCCGTACACACGAACCGTAGATACATGGCCCATGGCTTTCGCCCGATCGACAACCTTAGCAAGGTGAGCAAAGCCGATGTTGTCTGCATCGTAAAGCACCGCAACATGAGGCCTCGATATCTCAACGGGCTTTTTCCGCTGAGAGAGCTTCACCATCTTCCCAGCCAGAGATTTCGCGGCACCGCCTACAGCACAAGCGGTTTTAGTACCGGTTTTCAACACGCCCTCGATTTTCATCTGCCCACCCTCTCTATCGCCCGACAGTTGACGTTCGCCTTGTTTCTTTGGTGGAACGCGCATCCAGCCGCAAACCATTCGCGGGGAAACTCGTCCCCCACCAACAAACCCGAAACATGACTGCATAATGTCGCAATCTCAGAACCGCTCACCGTAGAGAGCGATTTCAATGTAGCTTGATTCTATGCAAACACTTGTACGTGCGCAAGCTGTTTTTACAGGGTGGGATTAAATCCGCAGCAAGTCTGACTAACGCTGAAACGAAAAGTACTCATACGAGGGAGTAGGCTTGTTTCTCTTTCCCAAAGAAGCCGCCATCAATCCCCTATAAAGCCGAACCCGCGCGTTCTCGGACGAGCTCAGCTTTTCCGCGCTAAGAATAACCTCTTTCCGGTCTTGAGAAACAAGCATGATCCCGACACTGGCCTCTTTGCAACGCGCAACAACATCGTCGCTTGGAAGAGCGCCTAGTGCCAGCCAGTTGTAGTCAGCCCCGTCTCCAAACGCAGAAAGGACACGAGAAAGCTTATGACGATCAACCGCAACCTTGACCTCAACAAAATGAACCGCAAGATCGTCAGTGAAAGACTCCACCACAACAAAATCAGGGCATGTGGTACGAAGCCTATCCCTAAGCCTCGGAGAATCGACGATCTCGAGCCCGCTAGACCAAGACCTCATCGCACGAGCACCAAGGGATTCGAGCCACGCCCCCTCTTCAAGAAAGATGCGAACAATCGATTCTAGACACCACAACTTATCGATGCGATCATGGAAATTGACTACAGAGCCATCCCTGTATAGGGAATAAAGAAACTCATAAACGCGCTCTTTGAGATGCCCATACTCATCTGCGTCTTGCAGAGAGGCAAGCCAAGCATTGAGCTCCTTGCGCCGCAAGCCGCACCCCTCAAGCAGATCTCCCACCAATTTGCGAAGAAGCCTCTTTCTTTCTTCGATCAAACGCGGCGCGCCTTTTTGCAAAAAGGAATCTATGCGATCCACGAGGATCAACGTGTCTGGAGACATGGCGACGACTTTGGGGTCAGTGATTTCCGGCGAGTCTGGAAATTCAGCATGAAAGCGGTCGTAAAGCCGCCCAGCCCTCTCAAACTTGCGCAGCATCGATTCGTGGATGCCGGCGATCGATCCACATTCGCAAAAAAACTGAGTCATGGAGGGATGCTTGTGACGGTTGCAATATTCCGCATCCGCTAGAAGATCATCTTTATCAACCGACTTCATTTCGTTGTAGATCAGCGGCCACTCGTTTCGGTGCTCTTGAATAGCGCCGACAAGACCCCTCTCGACGGGGGCCGGCTCCAGATCAGCCGTATCGGTCTTCATATTCATATCGTCATCAGCCCTCTGTTGATTCGGAAGCAGTCGCTGCCCAACGCAAGTGATTCAAGGTTTATTTAAACGCCTCGGTCAGGTCGCCCCACGATTCCAGCTTGAACGCTGTAAGGCGGCTTACCGCGGGCGCAAACCACTCGAGGCCCTTAAGGGCCTCGATGGTCTCGTGCACCACCAGCATCTCATTGGTTTTCGGGTTCGGGCAAACCAGCACGCCGTACTGAACGCGCACGTACCCCGCCGACTCGAGCCTCCGCTCGACCAAGCGGTGCGCCTCTTTGCGGTCGAGCCCAAGCTCGTCCTCGAGCACATGAGCGTCCAGCTCGAACATGATCCCGTACATGGTGCCTCCCTCTTGGCGGTTTCGTTTCGCCTATATACTACCCTTTTCCAACGACGGCAAGCCAGCCGTAAAGTCCGTTTCGCGAGCGAGCCTTCCGGCAAAAGCCCCATCGGCCGGCATCTTCTCGTACGCGGGGCTTCGGCGAAAGACAAAACGGAAAACGGCGCTTGAGAGATCCCGCCGCACTCTATACACTCGAGGAAAGGACGAACCTCGGCCGAACCCCATCGCGAAAGGACGGTTCGATGAAGCTTGCGAGCGAATGCATCCTGATCAAGGAGAAAGACGGCTGGACCGCGATCCTGCCGCAGTTCAACGGCGCCGCGACCAGCGGCGGCTCCCGCGAGGAGGCCATCGGGAACGCCAAGGAGGTCCTGGAGATCGAGGCGAGCGACCTCATTCGCGGAGGGAAGCCAGCCCCGCCCATGCAGCACCTGGCCGAGGTCGCCGTGATCGAGGTCGAGGTCTCGCCCGAAGACGCGGAGCGGATGGAGTACGTCACCAAGGCCCAAGCCGCCGAGAGGCTGGGCATCCCCACGGCTGAGCTTTCAGGCCTGATCTTCAACGGCAAGCTGACCACCAAGGTCTTCGGCAACGACGAGCTTGTGTCCATCGAGTCGATCAACGCCTGCCTCTAGGCTTCAGGCGAAACGACTGGCGAGAAGCGCCGAACAACGACGGGAGGCCATCATGTACATCACGAGGGAGGCCGAAATAGCCAGCCTGAAGCGGGATATCGCAGCCACTCGGAAGGAAGCCGAGAACGACAAGGCCGTTACCGAGGATATGATCGCCGAGTGGGAGAGCGCTCTTGAGCGCGACGAGTGGCCCAGCGGATGGGTGAACGTTGGCGGCATCGTCGAAGGAAGGCTCCCAAAGGCCCTGAATGCCAGGGGCGACAAACCCCGATCCGAAGGCGACGCGCTTGAGGCCGAGCCCAAGGCCCAGCGGGGTGCCGTCTTGGACGAAGCAAGCAAGCGTCAGTCCTTCGGGGAGACATCGTACCTTGAGGGGGTTCCCGGACTGGCGGAAGATATCAAGAACGGCATGGCGACTCCCCTTGAGGACTGCGTCGGCCAGCAGGATCTTGAGTGGTAGCGGAGCTTCGAGATGCACATCACGGGGGAGGCCGAGAAGGCAGGTGGGCGACAAGGCGCTTCGCAAGAAGGGAACTCGGCTTGGAGAGGCGATTCTGATGAAGGCGAACGATTTCATGGCGAAACACGGCATCGCCGATGCCGACCTCGACCGCATGGCCGCGCCTTACGAGGACGGCAGCTTCGAACTCGAGCCTGACAGCGAGGCGCTCGGCGGTTCGCATCTCGACGCGGCCGACGACTGTATCGACGCATGCTCTGTCGGCATGCGGTCGCATCCATGCTGAAACGGCGTCGTTCGGCTCAGGGCCGAGCGGCTTCATGACCGGTTTCTCGCGCTTTTGCCAAGGGATGGCTGCGATAGCCTACTGCACCTCGTCGGTGCCGCAGGCCTCGGAACCCCCAAGGATTCCGTATTCGCGCTCGAAGAGGTCGATCGAGCCGGCCAGAGCCTCGATCATACAGACGTCTATCGGCCTCCCCGTCGTTTTCGCAAGGCGGTCGTAACGATCGAACAAGCCGTCAGGGATCTCAGGCAAAACGGTCACGGTGCCCATGCCACACCTCCTAGCACGCTGCAATGCGCAAACCACGATAGCACACCGTCCTACCCTCGATCGGCACCGCAACGAACCTGATAATTTGAAAACCCGCTTTTAAATGCCCGGGTTTTCTCGTTTTCCGCTATTCGGCGCGCTTTTCGATCGCAACGTAATACAATTGCCAACAATGTGCTACAATTCAAGTACAACGAGAACGGAGGTTGAAGATGCCTGCTACAGCGACATTGAACGCGAGGGTCGACGTTGCGGACAAGGAGCGATTTGCCGCCACCGCAAGCGCGCTGGGCATCAGCCCGTCGGCCGCCATCAACGTCTTCGTGCGCAAGTTCAACGAGGTCGGAGGGTTCCCCTTCGACGTGCGGCTCTCCCCCGAGCCTTTCGCTTCCGAGGCGGAGGCCTGCGATTTCGCCGATGCTGCGGCAAGGGACGTGATCGACGGTGCGTGGTGAGGTCTGGACCGTCGCGGGCTCCGGCTACGCGTCGAAGCCAAGGCCCGCTGTAGTCGTCCAGAGCGACGGGACCGGCTCCTTCGAATCGACGATCGTGTGCCTGCTGACAACCGACGGTTCCATTCGATACGATACCCGCGTCGCCATCTCCCCCGATGAGCGGAACGGCCTGAGGAAGCCTTGCTTCGTCATGGCCGACAAAATCGTCACGATGAGGAAGTCGTCTCTAGGGAAGAAGCTGGGCGAACTGTCCTGTGACGACATGGGCAAAGTGGACGAGGCATTGAGGGCATCGCTGGGGATTTAAGGGGCATGTAAAATTTCTGGTTGAAGGTTGTTAAACCGCAGGTTGAACGTTGCTGTAGATTCTGCCCGTTTTCAACCTATATCTTAACGACCGGAATGAATCCCATTCAACCAGCGGTTTAGCAAAGCAGCCTCCGCTGCCTTCCGATCAATCACTTACAAATTCCAACCACTTTTTTGCATACTCCTAATTTTATATACCCTCAATATGTTCGATTAGGAATGGTAACTGATATGGAACGATTGGATTGCAAAGGGCTCACTTCCGCCCCGAAGCACAACGCGAAAGACGACATGTTCTACGGAACGGTAGACGCGACCGATGCCGCTGAGATCAGGTTCCTGGTTGACGCGGAAACGCTCGGCTGGCTCGAGAGAGAGTCGGCCCGTACCGGCATAAGCCTCGAGAAGGTCGCAAGCGCTATGCTGCGCAAGGCCTGCAGCGAGACGACGGCGCTAGGCGCGCCGGGCATAACCGGTTAGCCGACCCGCTTCCTGACCCAGGGAAGAGAAACTAGGGGAGCTATCTAAGGCCCCCTTGGTCGCAAGCGACCCGGGAGCCTTTCGCGACTCAAACTCGGACGGAAGGAGAAGGATGTGAAAGCGTTGCTTGAAAGCCATCATGCCGCCCTATACACTCGTGGTGAGAACAGGCATTTAACGAAGGAGGGCTTTATGGCGAGGGACGCTATCGTTGAGGCCGTGTTCGAGGACGATGAATCCTATGGGTACCCGAAGCCCATGAACCCAAAGGACGTCAAAGCAAGAATCGTCGGCAAAGTGGATGAACATAGCTGCACCGTACTTCCCGCCGAAGAGTACTGCGAGGAGGACGACGTCTATGACGAGCTCTACCCCGCGCCCTGAGCAATGAGAGGCATGAATAGCCTGTGTTCGCTTCGCGGACAATCCAAGCAAAGGCGGCCAAGATGAAGCATTTCTTCATGGAGATAGACGGCATGACCGTCACGTACGGCGACATCGTCGAAGAGCGGCTGTGCGACACGATCCCCTATTACGTCGAACGCGACGACGGCGAGGGGTATTTCGACTTCGCCCAAGGCTCCCTCCCGACATGCACCCCTGTGAAGAGCAAGGGATTTTCCGAGTCCGAGCTGTGGGACATCGAGTCGTTAATGAGGGACAACATGCACAACATCTACGACCAGATCCGCGGCGAGGGGGCATGGGCATGACGCCGATATACCTCCGCGAGCGCAGGCTTTCGTTCGGCAGGGACGAGAAGGAGATCGTCGCACGCCTCTTCAAGCTCTACGCCGAGAAGACGACAGGAGAATAGGACGTTTCTCGAGAAGGGAAGACGGTATGGAACGCTTGGATTACAAAGGATTCACTTCCACCCCGAAGCACAGCGCGGAGGACGGCATGTTCTACGGAACGGTTGACGGCGTCGATGCCGTGGTCATGTACGATTCCGAGACGGAGGCGGGCCTTGAGGCGGCCTTCATGGAAGCCGTCGACGACTACCTCGACTTCTGCCGGGATTCGTCGCAGCGCAAGGAGGAGGTTCGGGTGAAGGACACATGCCCTTACTGCGAGGCCGGGATGATCGAGACCGACGAGGCTTTCTCGCTAGATGGCCCGAACGGACCGATCACGGTAACGGGGGTCCATCACAACAAGTGCCCGGAATGCGGCGAGATGACGTTCGGGCCCAGGCACTTGCACGAAATGCACGAGTTCAAATTGAGCCATCGTTCCATGTTCCCCTAGGCTACGTTGTCGGATGCGATCCAAGGAGGTGCTCGCCATGCGTGAGATCTGCCCATCGTGCGGCAAGGACATGGTCGTGACCACGGAGGCGTTCGAGGTCAACGGGGACGCCGTGCGCGGCATCCCCCACCTCTTGTGCCGAAGCTGCGGCGAGGCGACCTTCACTGCAGAGCAGCTGGACATGGTGTTCGGCTACCGAACCGCGCAGAAACAGCTGAAGGCGGATGCGATGCAAGGAGGCGGTCGGCAATGATCGACATGGAGAAGTACTACGGGCACAGGGAAGAGGCAGCGCGGGAGAGCGGCAACGACGTGCTCTCGTACACATACCTGCGGCTCGGGCTGATAGAGAGGCTGTCGAGGTCGGGTCAGCTGTCGGAGAACATGAGCCGGGTGTTGCGGTTGAATGCCGCGGCGATACACTCCCACGCCGGAGGGCTCGTCGCCGACTGCGGCAACTGCGGGTGCATCGTCGACGAGAAATGGGACTTCTGCCCGAAGTACGGGGTGCATTTCATCGACCTCAGGTGCATCGACGATTGTTTAGTCAGCGATCCTGAGTGAAATTTCAGAGGCAATCAAAACGGAGGACGAGGGAAAGGCCCTGAAGACCGTCGCACGCCTCTTCAGGGCCTACGCTGAGAAGACAGCGTGCGAATAGGGCGTTTCTCAAGAAAGGATTTCAGTATGGGCAGCATGGCTTACAAAGGGTTCGAGTCAACCCTGAAGCATGATGACGAGCGCGACGTTTTCTACGGCCTGGTGGACGACATCGAGGGGCTGTGCGAATACGAGTCGGATACTGCGGACGGAATCGAGAAGGCGTTCCGCAACGCGGTCGACGACTACATCGACGCATGTCGCGAAAGCAAAATAGCTAACGATTCCAGCGTCCTCTAGCATTTTCGCCATTTTCTTCCACCATCCCAACCTTTACCCAACATTGCCTCCCCTTCCACTTCCTCTATTCCACCAGTGATATACAATTCAGCTCGTAAGTGAGGCTTCGCGTGCCCAACAGAGCGACTGGGCCGAGCAATGCGCCGCCGAACTAAGGAGCGCCCAATGAACATCCTGGCAATCAACGGCAGCCCCAAGGGCGAACGAAGCAATACCTGGCGCTTGACCAGCGCGTTCTTGCAGGGAATCACCGCGCAAGAAGAGAGCGCCCATGGGCAGGCACCCATAGTTGAAACCCTGAACGTCGGTACGCTCAACATCAAATCTTGTCTGGCTGTTTCTCGTGCTGGAGCAAAACACCAGGAACATGCTGCCTCCACGACGACATGCAGTTGGTTATCCGAAAGATCCTGTGGGCTGACGTCATTATCTGGAGCTTCCCCTTGTATTACTTCGGGCTGCCTGGCCCGCTGAAGAACCTGATCGACCGCCAGCTTCCCATGTCGCTTCCCTTCATGAGCGTCGAAACGGAAAGCGGCGGGCACCCGTCTCGCTACGACATGGGCGGCAAACGCACGGTGGTGGTTTCGACCTGCGGTTTTTACACCGCAAAGGGCAACTACAGCGGCGTGACCGACCTGTTCGACCGCCTTTGCGGCAAAGGCGGCTACACCACGATCTTTTGCGGGCAGGGCGAGCTTTTCCGCGTGAAAGAGCCGACCGCGCGCACCGACGAGTACCTTTCTTTGGTGAAGAAAGCCGGCAAGGAGTTCGCGACCAGTTGCGTAGGCAACGCAGGCTCCGCAGCTAACGGCCGCGCAGCTGACGGCATCTCGCGCGAAACCCGCAGCAAGCTTGACCAGAACCTATTCCCGCGCGACGTCTTCGAAGCGATGGCCGACGCCAGCTGGGGCGTTAACGAATCGGGCGAAAAAGAGGACCCAAGCCTGGTGTTCACCCGCCAGATGGCTGCCCTGTACCACAAACAGGCTTGGCCGGGACACGACCTCACGCTGGACATGCACTACACCGACATCGACAAGACCTACCGTGTCGTCCTTGGGGCAAACGGAAGCCGCGTTGAAGAAGAGCCCACCGAGGGCTTCGCTACGGATTACACCACACGGATCAACACACCGTTTGATGTTTGGCAGTCCATTGCCGCCGGCAAGATCCGCGGCGACGAGGCGCTTATGCAGCACCTATACTCGGTTGAAGGCGACTTCGACCTGATGATGCACTGGGACGAATACTTCGGGGCCGCGAACTCCGGCGCGACGGGCGGCACGGA
>OLOM01000230.1_pt1 | contig 44037 bp, 39 predicted proteins | sample 1672531 | NCBI WGS metagenome assembly OLOM01 (sample SAMEA3136696, study PRJEB25190) | human gut metagenome | reverse complement strand
CCCGCGGCGGCTCTCGCCAGAGCTAAAGCGACGCGCGGCGGGGTCGCGAGGGGCACACGCAAGGGGCGGTGCCGACGCCGTGCGGTTAGGAGGAGCCAGATGGGCTACTACGCATCCGGTATCGGTGAAATTAGGTTTCCGTCCAAGAAAGACCTCGAAACCGCCATCGAAGAGCTGAAGAAGATTCCCACTAGCAATAGTTTTGGCGGGATCGAGAAGGATTACCCCGACCATGAGTCATTCGTGTTCTGCAAGGTGATGTCTGAACTCGGGTTTTTCGCGACTCGTTCCAAGGACGATTTCTATCCCTATTCCTTCGCGATCGAGTACGAATGGGACAAAATCGGGTCCTGGACGGACGAGCCGTTCAAGGCAATCGGCCCCCATTGCGTCAAGAGCCATTTCAAGTGGAGTGGCGAGGACGGTGAGGTGTGGCTTGAGTCCGAGCTTCATACCGAGAAGGACATGCTCGTCGCCAGCTTCCCGGATGGTGGCGTTGAGTGCTCGAACGGCAGCATGTTCATCAACCTGACCTATGCGAACCAGAGTTTCCAGCTGTTCATCAACGTCAATGACTGGGGTGTCCCCACAGCCCAGATCACTCGAAACAAGCTGCCTAATCTCTAGAACCGTCAATGGCGAGGGCCTCTGGGTCCTCGCCCCACTCCAAAGGAGATAACCATGAAGAACATCGACGAGAAGATCAAGAAGATCGTTGCCCTAATCGACGGGGCCGCGACCGAAGGCGAAGCTCGTGCCGCCTCGTTGGCGCTCCAGAGGCTCCTCGTTTGGAACAACCTCAAGTTGGAGGACATCAATCTGGATGATTCACCGGCAGAAGTCGGCGAGGAGGTCTGCGATCTCGGTCGTCGAATTCCCGAGTGGAAGAAAACCCTTGCACTTGTTGTTGCGGCGAACTACAGGTGCAGGGCCTACACGTCATATGGTAACAATGGAAGGACTGTTGTGTTCGTCGGTGAGGGCGAGGATTCCGTTGTCGCCTCGTGCTGCTTTAGGGCGAGCGCCAATGCGGCCGAGAACTGCTTCAGGGCCTATTGCGCACGGATGAAGGCCATGGGGTACGGAAACGTCTCACGCCAGAAGGGCGTAAAGGGGACGTGGATGCTCGGTTTCATCTCCGGTCTCAAGCGAGCCTATGCGGAGCAGGTCAGCAATGACGAGTCCATGGCACTCGCGATCGTCGTCCCCGAATCCGTCAACCGTCACATGGATGGGATCGGCTTGAGGACGACCAAGATTAAAGTCAGGACTACTAGCGATCCTTATGTCAAAGCCGACGGCTATGAATCCGGTTATGGGTTCGGCAGAGGCGACAGAGTGACTGCCGCATCGGCATAAGACGAAACGCCGGGGCCGCCAAAAGACGGCTCCGGCGTTTTTCTATTTAACTCGATCTAACGGGCAATGGGGCTCCGGTATCGAATGGGAAACCATTTACCGCCGGGCCCCATTGCCCGTTCGATCGTTAGACGAACTACTGAATTATGGAAAAGGTGAATACATGAACAGCGGGAAAAGCGAGCTACTGAACTACGTAATAACGACAAGATGCAATAGCGCAAAAGCAGCAAACCGTAAGACCCGAACCACGAAACTATGGAATAGTGAAACTATTGAACATCGTACCGTTCGGTCCTGAATTTTGTCCGCAAGAGTCGTACGCTGCCGTACAAAACTGCGTTTTGCCCGGCAGCGTACCGCCGCCGAAGGCGGCGCTTGTTAGGGCTCTGCCCTAAAACCCGGCGCCTTCGGCGTTACGAAGTTACGTTCTTACACTATTGCATTATGTTGTAGATACACTGTGACGTAGTTGCGTTTTTATGTTGTTGCGTAACCACGCAGTTCCGTTATTCCGCTTTTACGTAGTTCTGCAGTTCACTTATTACACTGTTCATAAGTTCGGTTTGTACGATAAAGAGTTATTAGCCAATATCTTCTTTTCGTTGATTTGGAAGGGCCGTCGTTCGTCAATCAATTATGAGCACGGCATATTCGGTCTCGCATTCGCGGAGCATCGCACAGTGCCGGACAGATGGGCTGAACTCCGACCCTGTCGTTATTCGCCTCATTACTTGTCAGCCAAATTGTGGCCATCAGGCTAACGAGACACACTTGGTCAGTTTGATTCAAGGCCTAGTCCCCCCGGATCGTTCAGGCGGGAGCGCGGGGTCGCTGGTGGCTGTTTTTGCCGATGGACATTATCTAGGGTGTGTCGGCAGGTTCGACTAGATTCCCATTCTTTGAATGTTCAATAGTATCGTTATGTTGCAGTTGCAATGTTGCGTAGTTCCGATATTTCGTAGTTACGTTATTCAGCTATGTCACAGTTCGGTTATTCAGCTTTTTCATTATTCACTATCTCGGTATGTACGAAACAATGCGTCGTAATTGAACCAAATGGTATGTCCGTAATCGACTCCAGCCATCCATCTTGCCTTGAGCTCTCAAGCAAGACGTGACCCACAAGATAATCGAGAAGCGATCGGATGGATTCCGATTGAAAGATCGGTTTTGCTGTGTTATTAGGGCGAGGACATTGAATTGCGGTGACCGCTTTAGATGAAGGGCGCTGTTAAACGTCGAACTAGGCTGTGGCAAGCGCCCCCCACCTTCCGTATTTTGATTTTCCCTCTATTACGTTGTTGCGTTGTTACGTAGTCGCGTTATTACGCTATTGCACTGTTCAGCAAATCAGCATTTACGCTGTTCACTATTCCAGTTTGTGCGTAATTCAGCAATGTCGTAGTTCGGCAATACCACAGCTATTCACCTGCAAAAACATTGGCACCGCATGTCACCAAACTGTACGGCACGGTACGTGTCTCTGCTCTACGCTTGTTAAAGCATGAGTTAGGAGACGGCGCATGGGTGAAATGTCCCGTGAGAAAAAGCCAAAAAGGGCGCGTATAGAGGCCAGGAGCACCGTTGAGGAAGCGGAAGCCATTCGTGCATTGGCAAACAGCCTCAACATGAGCGTCACAGAGTACATTCTGTACAAGGCGCTCTACGAGACCAATGCCTCATCAGGATCAACATTAAGGGATATCTGGGATGAGCTATTTACGATTTCGGCGCAACTGTCTGAGCTCAATTTAAACGCAAAGGCGATAGCGGGACAGTCACGCGCTGCCGAAGCGAGAAGGGTGTCTATGGCCATATTCTCGGCAATCGATACCGTCGAGCCATGTCTGATTGATGTCTGCGAGCGTCTATCGCGTGCAATCGAGGCTGAATATCCGACTGAAAGGAGACGTAATGCCCTTTCTTAAGACGCTCTCGGGTGGTGAAGGCAGCTGTAAACAGGTCGATGACTACTTGTCATTTGGGCATCGAAGCGCTGAGGACCACGAAGAGAGAATGGAAAAATATCTTGCCGGAGATAAGTCTGCCTCGCGCTCCATGGCGTTCGGGCACTCTCCAGGTCTGCCCGATACCCCTTACGGATGGCATAAGGTAATGGATGCGACTAGAAAGAGGTTCGGAAAAGACAAACCTCCTGAGTGGTTTGAGAACAAGAGGCGGTCGAACCCTGACTTGGTCTGGAGGAACTACTATCAGTGGGTTTTATCGCCGGACCCCAGGGATCGCGCGTCGGCAGAGGAGGTTGGCCAGCTCGCCCAGGAATGGTGTGAGAGGGTTTGGCCTGCCGATCGGGGCTGGCAGTGGATCTGGTCTGTCCATGACGACAACGCAAGTGGTGTTATGCACGCGCACGTCATCCTCAATGCGGTGAACGCGAACAGCGGATTGAAGGTTCAAATTACGCCCGAGGACAGCGATTCCATGGCGCGCGTCGCACAAGAGATTGCCGGTGAACATGGCATGGGGATGTTACCGGACCTGTCTGAACGCCGCAAGGCAATACGTGAAGGACGAAGGAAACCAACGGCTCAGTTAGTTCGCATGAGTGAGGCTGAGCGCTCACTTAGGCGCCGTGGAGGCCGAAGCTGGGTTGCGGAAATCAGAGACGCCATAGATAGGTCAATCGCAATCAGCTCCAACTGGGATGAGTTCGTAGAGAGGTTCGAGGCCGATGGCTTTACGGTCGAATGGAGCCGCAGGGGAATCGGCTATAGGCACCCCGATAGCGGCGGGCACGACAAGAAGGTACTTGCGTCTTCACTCGGTTTAAATTACGACGAGTTCGGCATTCGTGCCCGGCTGGGAATACCCGTCGATGTTGTAGCCGGGGATATCGAATCGAGAATCTCCAGTCGCAAATTGAGCGAGGCGAAAACAAAGAGCATTGGCTACACTCCGCAGAATAAAGGTTTTGACAATGCTCTTAAGTGGAGGATTGCATCTAAATCGAAGCGTGCCGGCATCGGCGCAATTAGTGCCGGAGTCAAAGCCCTGTCCGTTATTTCCGCAAATGGGTTCAGCTCCGTCACGGAGGTCGAGGATGCCTTCAGATCTCAGATGCTCAAGGTCGAGGCTATGGAGCACGAGGTCCATGAGATCGAGTCATCGATATCTATTGCAGAGGAGGTTCTTGAGCGCTCTGAAAAGATCTCGTCTGCCAGGGCGAGACTTGCCGAGCTGGAGTCGTCCTTATCTTTTACGCCGGCAGACAGGAAAGAGAGAAACGCTCTTTTATCCCAAATTGATACCGATACCGCTTTCTGCAGCGCGGCATTATCAAAGATATCTGCCGAAGCATTAGGGGCTGAACGCTATGCCGTCGAAGCGAGTTTGATCCTAGACGGGCTGAGAAATAGGCTGGGTGAGCTCTCCGTGTCGCTCGATGGGGCGCGAGCTGACGCCGAGTCGCTAAATGAGTCTCTCGTGGCAATCGAGGGTTTTATCGGAGCTAGGACCGTGAGGGACCTAAGGGGAGTCCCCTCTGTCGGTGAGTTTCTGACAAGGTCAAACACCCGGAGACTCAACGTGCCGACTTCAATTCAGACAAGAGACTCGATTGCGGTCGCGGCAGCATTGGAGTCAGCCGCCTCAAGGCGCATTCTTCAGGAGGGCATTGATCGTATCGAGAACATCGAGAGGGCAGCGAAAGCGCAAGTGACCTCCGTTTACGTCCGTCCCGAAGTCAGAACGGTTTCCGAGAGAAAGAACACGGTTTAAAGATGAACACTTCTTCATTGAGGATTTACTACGAGACGGGATGTATCGACGAGGTGCATATGCCAGATCCGTCTTTTGAGTCAGGCGTCTCACTCCAGCGCGAGTATCTCGATATTTCCAACCCCGACAACGGCATATTCCTCGATAGGAGTTATAAGATGCCCGGGGGCGATAATGACGAGTATCGCGAGCTGTGCGACAGGATGCTTGTCGTGAGCTCGGACGACCTGGCGAGGGCCCTTCTCGTCGAGTCCCATGGTCTTGCCCTCCTCACGCGCGACCCTCTGTCTGATTTCGATTGCGGTCTATCTATCACGTTGCCAGATCGCCTGGGCTTCAACGACGACGCCTGTCTGATGAACGAGGATTGGTATTTCGGAAACATTCAGAAGCTCATCGAAAAGGTTCTTGCAATGGGACCCGCCGCGCATGCCGCGCTCGTCAACGGATTGGCGGCCGGCGTGGAAGGGCTTACCGTCGAGGAGGGCTGGAGCGATGGCACCCGATGAGATTGCCCTCAGGGACTATCAGCGGGAGTGCGTGGATATCTGCGACTCCCTCGAGGGAGGATCGCATCTCGTGCAGATGGCAACGGGGCTCGGCAAAACCGTAACTTTCAGCAGAATCGCCCGGAAGGGTAGGGTTCTTCTACTTTCACACCGTGAGGAACTGGTTACCCAGCCAGTCAAGTACTACAGCTGCCCGGTAGGCATCGAAAAGGCCGAACGGCACTCGCATGGCGAGGAGGTTGTCTCGGCTTCTGTCCAGACGCTCGCTAATCGACTCGAGAGAGACTTTGAGCCTGGCGAATTTGACATGGTTATCACCGATGAGGCGCACCATTCCCTGGCGCCTTCTTATCGTAAAATCTACGACTACCTGAGGCCACGGCTCCACATCGGGTTCACCGCTACGCCGAGGAGGGGAGACGATCGAGGGCTCGGGGCGGTATTCGACGATATCGTCTTTCAGAAAGACCTGCGCTGGGGAATCGCCAATGGCTATCTTTGCGATATCGACTGCCGTAGAACCATCGTGGACTGGTCGACGAAGGGCGTCCGTACCGGAATGGGCGATTTCCGAGTTGGTGAGCTTGCAAAGCGCGTTGACCGCCCAGAAACGAATCGGCAGGTCGCGGCTGCATATAATGAACTCCATATAGGTCAGACGCTCGTATTCGCTTCGAGCGTGCACCATGCTTACTCCTTGGCTGAACTCATTCCCGGCTCCGTGGTTGTCGATGGAAACACACCGGCAGATGAGCGTCGACAGATCATTGACGCGTTCACAGCTCGAAAGATTCCTTGCCTCATCAACTACGGCGTATTTACCGAGGGTACGGACATGCCGCTCATTGAGACTGTGCTGTTGGCCCGACCGACGAAGAACCCATCGCTCTACACGCAGATGGTTGGGCGAGGGCTGAGGCTCTACACCGATCCCGTAACCGGATATGAAAAGAGGTCCCTCAGGCTTATCGACTGCTTGGGCGTTTCTGACGATAAGAGCATATGCACGCCGCCTACTTTGTTTGGACTTAACGAGAGGGATTTTCCCGACAGGGTTGGCAAGAAGCAACTCGATGGCTCGCTTCTCGATTTGGGAAGAAGAGTCGAGGAAGTGGAGGATTGTCCATCTGGTTGGGTGCTTACGTCGCGCAAGGTCAACGTGCTCTCTTCCACTGGGCCGATCGCGTGGGTCGTTCACTACAACGGTGATCGAAATATCGCCGGTCCCGGTGCATCTGACAGGGGGTGGCAGGTCACGCTATACAAGCCCGACCTTCTCGACTGTTGCACCGCGGACCTTACGAGACTGGGGGAGAAACAGCGCAGGTATTATAAGTCGCTTGATGCTGCCGAGCAGGACATACTCCTGTGGCTTGAATCGAATTATGAGACCTCACACGATAGGGCCCTTTGGGACCGCGAGCGCGCGGCAAAATGGGCCGAGGATCCCGCTTCAGAGCCGCAGCTAGCTTTTATCAGGAGGCTTTTAGGTGATTCTGCGGGTGACCTAGATTACGACGACCTTACCAAAAGAGATGCGACGATACTCATCGAGTGCGCCAAGAGGCGCGCCCAGGAGACGAATCTAAGGAAATACGGAGTCTGCCCGCTGTGCGGTCGCGCGCTGAAAGTGTCTAAGTCCGGCAAGTCCATCGTGTGTGAGTCCAACAGTTGGGAATATAGAGGCGGTTCATTTGCGCTTGCGTCCGGTTGCGGTTTTCAGGTCAAGCGCTTTCATGAGCATGAAGAATATTCGCCTGAAAAGGCCATGAAATGGCCGGGCGTTAAGGAGCATCTTAAGGAGAAGCAGGGATGATTCCCCCCGTAGGTCCGTTCAGCGAAATCGCGAAAAGGCGTTTCGATCGGAAATGTGAGCGCGTCGCATCTGGTACCAAAAAATCAACTGCTGTGAAATTGACGGTTGGCGTTCTTGTTGCCTCGGTGCTTATCTTCATAGGCCTGGGTGCCGAGGTTGTTAGAGAGTCTGCGATCGCAAATGCGGCTGAACAGAAAGCTCAAGCAGACGGCGGCATGTCTCTAAAAGATGAGAACCCGGACTATGCCGGTTGGCTTACGGTCGAAGGGACCTCGATCTCAACTCCAGTTGTCTCATGCCGTCAGGGTGACCCTAACGGTTTCTACCTCAATCACGGTTTCGATCGCTTGCCGTCATTCTCCGGATGTCCGTTTTTAGCTGAAGGCTCATCGCCATCAAGTACAAATATGCTCGTGTACGCCCATAACATGGGATATGGAAATCTTGGCTTTACCGAACTCCAGAATTGTTATCGGACGGATTGTTTTGCAAATATTGGAGTCGTGACATTCACGAACGCAAATGGCAATACCACTCGCTATAGGCCGTTGCTTGGCATGAGAGTGCCTAAAAACTTTGATTTGCTTCTACGATTTGACTTTGCTGGAGAGTCAGACTTCAAGGCCTGGCTTAATTCATTGGCCGAGCACGCTAGCGCGAAGTCAGATTTCGCTGATTCCGACTCTGTTATCACTTTGGTGACATGCTCTTCCGCGATTGGCGGTGATCGATACCGCAGCGTTTTAGTTTGCGAAAGAGTGTCATAAGGACTGGATGGCGGCATAGCCTTCAATCTGGATTCGCGTGATGAGGCCTCACAATACATGAGCGCGTGCTTCTCATGGAACTCCCAAATATGATTATTTCTTCACCTTTCACCGACTCGGACTCGGACCTTCGCGTAAAGCGTTGGATAATTGATCAAATGTCCAACCACGTCTGGAGGGCCACGCCATGCCTGAAACCGAAAAGCGCACGACGCTTCACCTGTCCATCACCCTCGCCGACAAGGTTGCCCTGAAGACGATGGCGGCCGAGCGCGACACGACCGTGTCCGCCTTGATCCATGAGTGGATTGAGCGCCAGCAGTCCGAGAAAGCCAAATAGGGGAGAAACCCAATGAAAAAGCAGCAACTAGCAGCGCGTATCTGGAAGAGCGCGGATCAAATGCGTTCAAAGATCGATGCAGGCGAATACAAGGACTCATCGTCAAATCAATCTGCGAGAATGTGCAGATAATAAACAATTCACTCGACTCCATCATTCAAGTGTTCAAGGCGGCGGGTATCGGCGATTTGTCACGTCTGCCTGATTCCCATGATGCGCGGGCGATGTTCTGCAAGCAGTTCAATATCCTCGGACGGGCCCTTCGTGCGGCAAAGGTGCAGGGATTCACCTTCGATCAGGTCCACTACGAATGTGTGGACTTCCTCACCGGAGAGCTGCTTATGGCCGACTGCAAGCTGACCGAAGAGATCTATGACACCCTCATGACCCGCTACAACGAGCTTCCTAGGTCTGAGGGCGGTATGCGTGGAGACAGGGCGCTGCCGTTTGATATCGACCCCACGCTTGCAACGCTCGATACAACGAGGGTCGACAGGGATTACGTCAACCAGTTCTTCCAAAATTTCGTCGCATCCGTCAATGAGGGAAAAGGCGAAGATCAAATCAACGCCGCTCTCAATGATCTACACAGCGCCTACCCTCACCTCGCCGCGGCCGACCAGCCAATAGTAGACAGAGTGGTATCCGGTATCTGGGATGGAACCAGGGAGATCCATGTGGGCTGGACGTGCACCGACTACGTCAACCATGTGAAGGAGGAGGATTTCCGCGCTCGTCTATCCGCTGCGGCAAGCCGATTCGGCGTGGACGCAGAGAAGCTCTCCAAACTGGTCAAGCTGCATCCCACAGCTGAATCCATCAACGAATATGGGCGGTTTGACGACATAATGGATGAGGTCGATCCAGCCCAGGCGAAGCAGGCTCTCGCACAGCTGTCGGGCATCAAAGTTAGAGGAAAGGACGTCATGCGCACCGTGGACGCCGTCCTTCGGCGCTTCGTTATCGAAGGTGGTTGTGACTTGGCCGCCACTGTTAAAGACGAGTTAGACGTTAGCTAGATTCTCCCACGGCTATCGCGGCAAGGTGGTTCTAGCGAACTTCTTCTGGCTTACAATCTCGGCATGTTCTTGTAGACGCCCTGGCGGTGGCCGACTCTCACGACCTCGATGACGGCCTTTCCGTCCTCGATCCTTGCCAGGATGCGGTAGACCCCTACGCGCCAGCGCCAACCGGAATCGGTACCCTGGAGCTGTTTTCCGTTTGGCGCGCGGCGCGGGTCCTCGCACCCGTCAAGGTGCTCTTGGACCCAGGACAGGATTATGAGCCGCTGCTTCTTCGGAATACTGAGGAGTTGCTTGGTCGCTGCCTTAGACCATTCGACGCTGAAACTCACTCGGCCTCCATTGCCATACGCATGACGTCGTCCATTGAGTAGCGAGTGCCGTCGTCTTGCATAAGCGCCTCGTTGTATGCCTTGATGTCGGCAGCCTCCTCGACCTTTTCAAGAGCGGCGTTCCTCACGAATTCGGAAAAGGACATGCCCAGAACGCTCGCATAGGACTGGATCCAGTCCTTCTCGCCATCGTCGAACCTGATGGCGGTCGCACTCATTGCCATAATCGCTCCAATCTACGTACTACGGTGTAGCACGTAGATTATACCCATCCATCAAGGCGCATGTCTCAAAGGTTTTCAGAAAGAGCATGTTGATGTAACTCCCCAGCAGGACACGTGCCTCCAAATGCCCTACAACGGCCGTAAAAGAGGTGCCCCTTACCGGAAGAAGGCCAAAGATTCTTGTTTTTGCGCCCGTCATGGGGTATAAGTGGTTTAAGGTGATCAGCACCGTCAATGCGCCGTTATTGAAGGCGCCCATCAGTCCGCGATAGGGATTTAAGGAGACGGTGCCATGCCGAGTGAATCATTCCGCTACTCAAAGCAAATATCAGACCAGGGTCGAGAACGTTCCGTCGAAGTGCGCCGCGAACGTGCGGCCCTCAAGCAGCGCCTCAAGGCGGGGGAGATCAGTCCCGCCGATGTCCTCAACGATGAGGGGAACGTCGCTGCCAAAATCAGGATGTTCGCGTTCCTCAAGAATTGCCCCGGTGTGGGGTCGGCGGGGGCAAGGACGCTCCTTCGCGCATCGGGCCTGTCCGAGACGAAGACAATTCGCTCCCTGGGTCCCGTGCAGAAAGCCCGCATACTGACCATGCTGGAGATGATCGCCGGTGGCGTCCGAGTCGACCGCGTGGCCGAGACCATCATGTCCGAACGATAGAATAGAATCCGATAGGGGATTAGAGAAAGGCAACATCATGGATGAGAATAACCTCAACAATCAAGACGACCAGGGCCAGGACCTGAACCTCGTTCCCGATGGAGGCGGCAGCGGCAAGATGTCCCTGAAACGCAAGGTCGCAATCGGCGCGACGGTCGCTCTCGTCGTCGCGGGGCTCGGGCTCGGCGGCGCCTGGGCGACCGGCGCCTTCGCCCCCAAGTCCGAGATCACCAAGATCGAGGCCGATGGCGACAGCGGCAAGAAACAGGTTTCCGAGAAAACCGAGCCTGCGGTGGATTGGACCGTAAAGATTGAGGCCGAGGGCGTGACTGCCGACTCCTCGCCCCTCATCACCCGCTACGTCTGCACCGACGGCGCCGATAAGGGCGTCGAGTTCTATCATGCCACCTCCGCACCCGACGCCAGCGAGGGCAAGGACAGCGTGCAGCTGACCGAGGGTACCTGGGAGATCTCCGCGATCCCGATTATCAATCCCGATGGCTCCATCACCACTCCCGCCGGCGGTGGCGAGCAGGCCGTTTCCGGCGCCTCGAAGGACTCCGGCTCCACCAAGTTCACCGGCGAGACGAAGCCCGCCGGGGACGTGACTCAGGACGACATCGACAGGGTACTCGACAAGGTGAACGAGGCGGTCTCCAAGGGCGACGGCACGCTCACGGGGGATGCCGGCAAGGACGTGGTGAACAAGGTCACGGACAACGCCTCGAAGGCCCCTGCCGCCGACAAGGAGAAGGTCGAGGAGAAGAAGGACGCCGCGACCGATAGCGCCGTGAAGGCCGAGGACAAGAAGGCCGATGCGGCAAAGCCGTCCACGGGCTCCGGCTCCGCGCCGTCCAAATCCGACTCCAAGCCCTCTTCCGGCTCCTCCAGCAAGCCGTCCCATGAGCATACATGGCAGGCGCAGTACCGCAGCGACCCCGTATACGAGACTCGCACTCGTACCGTTGTAGACCAGGATGCATGGGACGAGCAGGTTCTAAGTGGCTCTCATGCTGTCTGTTCAGATGGTTCGGTTTTCTACGACAATGCCGCTCTTGCTGCTTATTGCAAGAAAATGGCAATGGCTGGGACGCCCGTTTCGTACTACACCGTGGATGATTACACAACCGTTCACCATGAGGCGGTGACGCATCAGGAAACATATCAGGTGCAGACTGGATCCAAACAGGTTCTCACCGGCTATCGCTGCTCCGGGTGCGGTGCAACGAAATAGGCCTAAATGGAACAGACAGGCTCTTTGGAATAGATTTGAAATTGCTCCACGCTATTTCGCTTTTCGGTCGTTTTTGCTTTGCATTGCTCCTGATACTCCGGCCGGGGCACTTCGGGAAGAGGACATATCTTTATAGGGGAGTCGGGCTGTTATCTCTGCTCGGTGCGCTCCTGCGCTTGGCTCGCGACATCTTGCTATATGATGCCGGGTTGATGTGAGCTTTGCCGCCTTTCCAAAGGGTGACCGCATGGAAATGGGATATCGACGCGGCAGCATCGTATCTGAACAAAAGGCTTTTGGATATTGTGATTATGCGATAGTATGTCATTATCATATTGAGAGGTGATGTATATGGCACTGATACAGCTGAACGTCCCCGATGAGGTGAAGGATCGCGCGGATAGGGCATTCGCGAGAAGCGGTCTCACGACACCGTATGCGATGCGCATCATGGTCAATCAAGTTGCCGAGACGGGCAGGACGCCTTTTGACGGCCTGTTCTCATCCCCATCCGGGCGGCTCTACTCGGAGGATGTGCGCTTGGCGATGTTGCGTGCGGAGGCCCAGGAGTATGGCCTAATCGAGGATGATTCCGGGGATGACCCCCTGAATATCCCTGATGACATCCTTGCGGAAATGGGAATCAGTCCCGAGGAGGTCGGGCAGTGAATCACTACGAGGTGAGGGTTCCCGGCTCTTTCTGGAAGACGCTCGTCGCGCTTAAGCCGAAATACTCCCATGCCGAATACGTTGAGGTCGTCAATGCAGTCAAAGCCTGTATTGCCGAACTCGAACGCACCGGCATGATAGAGGAGAGCGGCTGGGATGACCATGTTCTCGTGCATCCGCCCTATTCCGATGGCAAGCACCGTGAGGCCCATACCTACGATGATGACGTCCTGGTCGTATACTTCATTCGCGAGAGGAACCTTCGAATCCGCATGGTAGGCGTTTTCGATCATTCGAATATTCCGCGTTCATAGCCACATTCCCGCAACGCAAGCAAGTGAGATGCCTCACGTTTAGGCTCCTCTCTGCAACAAAGAAGGGCCCCGCTCATATGAGCGGGGCCCTTCTACTTTATCGCAGATATGCGTTAGATCTTGCGCTTGCGGAAGACCAGGACGATACCGGCGATGCAGGCCGCGACTCCGGCGGCAATTGCCACATAGAGGATCCAGTTGCCGGTCTGCTCGAGGTTCTTGCCCTCGGGGACGTTCTCGATATCGATGGTCTGGTCGGTGTCCTCAAGGTCGGTCTCCTTTGAAACCTCCTTGCCGTCCGTATCGCGCTGCAGACTCTCGAACACAACCGCCTGCTGGCCTGCAACATCGGAGGCCTTGAACACCATGGGCACGTCCACGTCGAGGTCCGAGACGGTGGGGGTGAACCGCACCTGCCCGTTGGCGATGACCTCGTAGGTGCCCAGCGTCGAATCCTTACCAGTCGACTCGGTTTCGGTTGCCGCGTTGTCGCCCTCTGCCTTATTGTCCTTACCGGTGGTTACGAGCTTCACCTGGCCGCCACTCAACTTCGTCACGATGTCGGCCGCATCCTGCGTCGCGCCCGGCACGGTGAGCGTGTAGGTCCCATCATCGTTCTTGATGAGTTTGGCGCCCTCGGGGATGTTGACGAAGGAGCCCGTTCCGGTGACGTCGACGAGTGCCTTGGAGAGGTCTGTGCCGGAGGTGCCAGTATTGGATCCCTTCTGGATGCCGTTGCCGGCAAGGGTCGAGGCGTCCTTCACGTCCGTGAGCGTGAGTTGCGTGCCGTCTGCCTTCTTGTTGATAGAGGCCGTGAGGGTGTAGCTCTGGCCGGGACGCAGGCCCTTGAGGTGGACGGTATCGACGATTGCGACCTCGTCCTCGGGCTTTACCACCTTGCTGCCCTGGATTGTGGCCGCGGTGGTCTTGAGGCTCGGGGAGATCTCGACCGTCTGGTCCTGGTCGTTCGGGTCCTCGTGCGAGCCGATGAGGGTACCGTCGACGAACAGCTTCTCGAAAACTACGGTCTTTGCGCCGCCAAGCTCGCTCGCATCGAAGGTAAAGGTCACATCTTGGGTCCCGTCCTGGGCCTGCGGCGTGAACTTGGCCGAGGCGGTGATCTCCTTGCCGTCTGCGCCCTTCAGCGTCTCGCCGGTCTCGGCGTCCATGAGGGTGCCCTGGAGTTCGTATTCGGTGCCCGGGACGAGTCCGGTGTATTTGACGGTGTCGACGATGGTGGCCTTGCCTTCGGCGGTGACTTCCTTATCGCCGTCCGCGCCATCGGCTGCCGAGGTCTTGATCTCGGGCGGGACGACCTCGACGGTCTGCCCCTCGTCGGTCAGGTCCTCGTGGCGTGCGATTACGTTACCGTCAGCTTCGAGCTTCTCGAACACAACGAGCTTCTTGTTGAAAAGGGTCGAGGTGTCGACCGAGAACGTCACCTTCACCTTGCCCTCGGTGTCCTCGGGCTCAAAGGTCGTCGATGCCGTTACGGTGTTACCCTCTGCATCCTTGATGGGCTCGCCGGTCACGGAGTCCATCAGCGTGCCGGTCACAGTGTACTCACGGCCCGTTGCGAGGTTCTTGTATGAAACCTCGTCCTCGACGGTCACGGCCTTGCCGACGCCGATAGCCTTGTCGCCATCAGCCGCATCGGTCGCGGTCGTGCCGATCTCGACGGGCAGAAACTCGACCGTCTGGTCCTCGTCCTCGGGATCCTCGTGCGAGGCCTGGACCTTTCCGTCCAGATAGAGGCGCTCGAAAACGACGGCCTTATGGCCACCGAGAAGCGTTGCGTCGAACTTGAACTTAACCTTCTGCTTGCCGCTGGATGCCTTGGGGGTGAACTTGGCTGTGGCGGTGATCTCCTTGCCTGCCGTGTCCTTCAGGGCCTCTCCGGTCTCGGCGTCCATAAGGGTGCCTTGGAGCTCGTACTCGGTGCCCTTCTTAAGGCCCTTGTAGGAGACGGAGTCGACGATCTCGGCCTGGTTCGAGGCCAGGAGCTTATGGTCCCCGTCTGCCCCGTCGGTGGCGGTGGTGCCGATCTCGATGGGGTTGTCGTCTACCGTGCCGCGGTCGATCGTGTAGGCGTCGCGGCTCACGGTCACCTCGAACTTGACAAGGTTGAGGCTGTCGTTTGCGGAGCAGCGGAGCTCCTCGAAGGTATAGGTGTCATATGGCAGTGCGCCCTTGGAGTCGTCTGCCGCGGTCTGCGCGTCCTTCGAGCCGGAGAACCACAGGCCGTTGTCAATCGAGAGCTTCGACTCGTCGACGGTGCCGTCGGCGTTCAAGGCGGCGTCGTTGCCGTTGGTGTTCTGGGTATGCGGGCAGGCGGATGCCTCGGTCGTGAGGATGCCGTTCACGTCGGTGATCGCGATGTGGTTCTCGCCTGTGGTCTTGGACGTGATCTTGAACGGGACGCCGGTAAGTCCGGTCATATCCTCGCCATGAACCTTGTTGAAGGCGATATCCCCGCGCTTCACCTGCTCACGCACGGTGGGGGCGTCCTCGCTGGGCTCAACGAAGGTCGAGACGAACTCTGACGACGTGTTCGAGGTGATCTGCTGAAGGTGGACGGTGCTGTCGCTCAGGAGATATCCGGCGGGGGCCTTCGTCTCCTTAATCGTTATCGTGCCAAGGGGCAAAGTGTACATTTTTCCATCGGCAGTCTGATAGAAAGAATCGCCCGAACTTAAATAGATATTTGGATTTTCACGGGCAGAAGAAAGACCTGTAAAACCGTCTTCATCGGTTTTAAGAACCCAAGTCCTCGTGGCATTCTCGGGCAGGTTCTCCTGGGTGTAGAAGCCGTCGTAGTACTTGACTGTGAACTCCGCGCCCGCGAGCGTGCCGGCGCCGAGCGGGGAGGCCTTGCCCGTCTCGCTATCGACCTTGGCTACCAGCATGTCAGCAGGGTCGTTCTGGGGCGCGTCGGTGACGTTCACGGTTGCAGTCTGGCCGCCCGACACGTTCACTTTATGGACCCCCTCATCAAGCGCATAGGACTTGCCGGCCTTGGTCTCCTTTACGTAATAGGTGCCAGGGGCGATATCGATTACGTTGGAGTAGCCGGAGGCGTTGCAGGTGAGTGTTCCCACCTGCTGGGTGCAACCGGAGTCGGAATAGACGCCGTAGGTCGCGCCCTCGAGCGAATAGCACGGGTTGTTGTCGGAGATGCCGGGGTTGGAGCTCGCCTTCTTGAGCTTCAGCTTGCCCTTGTTGTGGAAGGTGATGAGGCACTGGGTTCCGGTGCCGTAGTTGACGAGGTAGATCGTATCCTTGAATGACTGGGGTGCGGGCCCAGGCAAATTCTTGTCCAGATTCGCAAGGAACGTGCCCGCGTTGATATTACCGTTGTAATAGAGAATGGTCTTATAGCACCAGTTGCGAAACGCGGCGGTCGTGCCCTGCATGCCGTACGCGCTGGAGCTCTTCGTGAGTGCCGAGAGGGCAATGTGCTGGATGGCAAGCATCTTGCTATAGTCCAGCGGCGTGCCGTCGTACCAGTTGAAGTTCCAAAGGCCCTTCGCCTTCGCCTCCTCGAAACCCGGGCCCGTGGGGCCGTAGTAGAGGACCCTCGCCATACCGTCGAGGCGGTCTATCTTGGTCTGCTCACCGCCACCACCTGTGTAGCATTTGGTCCAGTCGGTTTCGATCGGCAACTGCGCCTGGGCAGTCGAGGCGTCGAGCGGGTGGCGCTTCCCCGGGTCGAGGCAAATCGCCGGAGTGCCCTCGGAGGTCGTCGAGTTGTACATGTAGAAGCCGCCGTAGTTCACGCGCTCGCCGCGCGTGATCGTCTCGGTCGATGCGGCATATGCTGCGGTCGGCGCCGGTACGACTGAGAGCACCTGGCTCGCGATGAACACCGCACCGGTGCCGATGGCCGCTCCTTTCTTGAGACGGGCGCCGATGCGGCGGAAGAGCCTGCCGGCGCACTCCTTCATCTTTTCTCCAGGTCGCATGACTGCTCCATTCTCTCGGTTACCGGAGAGGGGACGCGGGTTTTGGACTGCGTTTATGGGTATGCGTCCCCATGGTCTAACGTACCGCCGGCATCGACGCTATGCCTGCCGATTTGGTGCCACGGGGTGACAGTTCGCGCCTGCGGTGCTTATTGGACCTATCGTTTTCACGCTACCGTGTGAGGTATCCCAGTCGCCCGCTCGGAACAAGTGTTCAGGGGAGTTCGGATCCGGTGAGGCTGCTTGTAGTAAACTGGACATTAGAGATTTCCGGTCGGCCTTTTGACGACGCGAATACAATGGCGCGCATGCGCCCTCGTCAACGAGTTACCGGAGGAAATTATATGTTTGAAACCGATCCCAACATGGGCGCCGATTTAGTGCGCCGCGAGATGACGGTCCGCGAATTCCTCGAGAGCGCCACCGCGGTAGGGGAGCTGGTCGTTGTCACGTGCGGCGGGTGGCCCACCTGCACCGTGCATATCGACAGCGAGGACTATTTTCGTATGCCCGCCGATATCGCCCATCGAAAGGTGCTGAAATCGAGTTTCGGATCGATCAAGGTCACGACGCGTGAACCGTTGCCAATGGACGTCCCCGTCCGCTTTGTCGACTGCTAAGACGAGCGACAGGATTGAAGAATTCAACTGGAACCAAGGCATGGGATGACAGGGTGGAGATACAGGCGTTTGTATAGTGTAAACACTGCGACGAGCGTTCATTAACACATGGAGAGGGCCGCTCGATAAGAGCGGCCCGACGAATGCCTGAAGCTAAATCCGACGAGTGCGGACAGTCTTACTATCAGAACTGGTTGTAGTTCTGTTCATATTAGCGGCGGCAAGATTGGACTTCAGCGATTTCGTGGATGGGCCGACGAAGCCGGCGTTCTCATCGAAATTCGGCCTATTCACGCCAAGCTCACCGAGCAGTTGATCCGAAAGTGACCGGTCGGTGAGAATTGGCGCTACCGTGGAAGCGAAATCAACCTGCATATCCTCAGCGTAAGTCAGAAGGGGGTCGGCTTTTCCCGCCCTGAACTCATCGAGAGAGTCGTAGTAGGCATCCTTGGACGCGTCCGTCACGATAAACGGAATGAGGCCGGCGCGTAGGCACTCTCTAAAGGCAATTGCCCTTCCGACCCTGCCGTTGCCGTCTGGGAAGGGGTGAATCGTCTCGAATCGCACGTGGAACCTGACGATATTCTCCAGGGACGGCTGATACTTGTTATATTCGGAGACAAGGCGGTCGATCAGCGCGGGGACCTCCTCAGGTCGCGCGGTGATGACGCTTCCCACTCCGTTCCCCAAGACCTTCCATTGGCCGGGTACGTCCATCACTCCGTCCATGAGTTGCAGGTGGATCTCCTTTATGAGTTCGGGAGTGAGTTCCCTATCCAGTGAATCAAAAAGGAAATCGAACATTTTCGTGTGGTTTGCGGTTTCGCGGACATTTCCCGGGGTGGTAGAGTCCGCGAGAACGGTGTCCCTCGTTTCGAAAATCGTCCTCGTCTGCCATTCTGTGAGCGAGCTGCCCTCGATCCTCTCATGGTTGTACACGAAAGAGACGATTGACGTCTCATACACGCCGTTCGGGACGGAGCCCTCGCGCTCGAACCCGACCTGATCGATATAGTTGTGAACGAAATGCCGCTGCAGCTCCTGGCCCAGGGGCCTATTCGCATGTGGGCTATCGGCTGGTTTCCCGTCTTTATTTGCCCCGGTCAGCAAACTGAATAACCTGTTCAACATATATCTGCATGCTCCGATAGACGCGCCGATTCCTGACGGCATTTTACCCAGGATAGCAGCAACCCATGACTGGTCCTGTCACCCCGTGGCACCAAACTGCCCGGCACCATGCGGGTTGTCGATTTACGCTTTTGATGGGGCCGAATGCCCACAGGCGACCATGGGCTTGTGGCGGGCTGGTCGCCACAAGGCCCCGAGCAACTGATGGCAACCGTAGTTCCTTGGAGGATATCGAGTGCTGGATAACCTTTCTCTTATGGGGCCGGATGAGGAGGAGCTCTCCCTCTCGGCGCTGGTGTCTTCGGCGACCCTTCTGCCTTCCTGCGCCTTCTCCGCTTATTCCATCATCGTCAACATAGCTCCCATGATGGGCGGGCGCGCAGTCCTTTTCTATCTGACGCGGGGCTCCATCGAGAGCATCTGGATCCCCGTGGCTATATTCATCTTCGCCCTCATAGCGCGCAAGGTCGATGACTGGCGATTCTACGCGCTCACCGCCGTGTTCGGCCTTGCGGCCTGCGCACTCGCCGTGCTGAGGCTCGACCTGTGCCATGCGGGGGTCTATTTGGCCGTTCTGGCCTGCTGCGGCCTATCCGCCGTCAAATCGAGGGAGTACTGAGATGGGTTCCTGGAAAAAAGGGGCTAATGGGGAAAAGGCAACTGATGCCCGACTGGCCGGGGATGCCGCACTGCTCAATGACGGTAAATCTGATACAGGCTTATTCACGCCGGTCTCGCGTCGCGGTTTCCTCGCGGCGCTCGCCATCGCCGCCGGCCTCGGCCTGATGGGCGCGAGCGATGCGCTTGCATATGCCGCCGTCGACTTCGGGCCCGGAGCAGGCTATATCGGACCCAGCAAGGAGAGCGGTGACCTGACGCATCCGGATCGGACCCGTGGCGTCAACGATCGCTGGTTCGGCTATGCGAACAACTGGGACTTCTGGAATATCTACAATGACTACAGCCACCGACTTGGCTACGCCTTCGCGATGGTATTCGAGTGCGATTGGTCCGACGAGCTCTATGACCACATCGTTTTCCGTCCGTTCTACTACTGCACCTCCTACTGCGCGACCAATCCCTGGAAGGGATATTGGCTCGGACGCGATGACGGCGATGACAACAAGGGCACCTGCTATATCGACGGCGTGCCGGTCGGCAACTTCGTCGGCAACCTCATCAACGACGGCTCCGAGGGCGAGGACCGCCATGTGAATGCCTACGGATGGCTCTACCACGGGTTCTATGAGGGTCCCGGATGGTCGACATTCCTGAGACGCAGGCAGGCAAAGACCGGCCACAACGTCTATGCGCATATCGATATCTTCAATTGCTGGAAGAACAACGTCAGGCCCTCATCTGCCATCGTCTCCTCGCAGAATGCCCCGAAAGATAGGGACATGTCCGTCCAGACCGATAAGATATATATCGAAAACGACCTGTCGCTCATGGGCGGCATCTTCAAGATCATCCCCGTCACCGCACCGAACCTGAGGGTCGACCTCGTCCAGGGATATTACGAGAACAATGTCCCCGTCGCTCGCTACGAGAACGGTCGGTCGACCTGCCTCTACCATGACTATGACGGGGTCAATCAGAACTGGATGTTCTGGCCGAATAAATCCGATGGCCTGGGATGCTTCACCTTCTGCATCGCGAACATGATCGGCCCCGGTCTCGATCGAGGCTTGGATAACTATGGACACACCTCTCCCACCATGGAGCGGGGTTACGCAAAAATCTTGCGTAACCCAGAATCGACCAACCTCACAAATTCCTGGTGGGTCCACCATGAGCCCGCTGTCACGAACGAGACGGACCACAAATGCTGGTTCATCACCTCCGATGCGGACGGGCAGAGGCTCGACACCTGGGGGGTTACCAAGGACGACAGCAGCACCTGCGTCGCCGTGTCCAATCCGGCGTGCCCGGGACTCTGGGCGACCCAGGTCAACGCCCAATGGATTCTCGAGGAAGTCGTCTGCCACGGCGACGTCGGGCTATCCAAAGACGAGGCCCAGGCCGGCGACAGCCTGAAGATTCTGGGGTGGCACAACAAGTTCAAGGACGAATCTAAGAGCATCAAGCCGGCGGGATATGTCCTGGGGGCAAAAAACGAGAGTGAGCTGCCCGTCTACCCGATTTTCCGCCTGTACATGACGGACTCGGAGGCGGCGGTCACAAGCGATGACGCCGCGATCATGGCATCCTGTCGAGTCGCGACATGGGGAGGCCAGCAGACCGAGGCCTACTCGCACCGCCATATCGGTTGGCCCCATGGGGGACATTCCATCTTCAGCCTCGAGATGCGTCTTCAGGATTCGAAATACAAGGGATCGATTCACTATGCGGCACAGCGCTTCACCGGCGGCGAATGGGATGAGGGAGCCGACGGGTCCAAGGTGTGCTCGAATGGGGACTATGATACCGAGATAATCAGCCGCGTTAAGGTGTGGCTGACCGGGGACATCGCAGATGAGTACGACCTCGTGGTCAGGACCAAGCTGCTCGGCGGCACCTGCGCGTGGAGCGACCCGGTGTACGTCCACAACTCAAAAGACGAGCCCTTGACGCTCGAGACGGCACCGGCATGCGGTCCCGAGCCGGACGGGAGCTCCGGTACCAAGATCTCGGGCATGAACGTCCACCTTATCCGCAAGCCGACGGGCGCGCGAGTGGTTCGGGAGTTCAGTGCCGAGGAGAACGTCGAGGTGACCGAGGAGTTCGGTTCCGGGTGCCTATACGCAGCCGCCATGTTGGCCCTTCGCCTTCCTTCCAGGAACACCGATCGCATATGGACGGACCGCTATCGCGGCACCGTCATATCCAAGCCCTGCCTTATCGAGTCGGCAAGCGTCGAGTACTATGCGGACGGCATCGATGACGGTCATCGCGTATATGTCGATAAGAATGTCCATCCCGGCGATCGATACGCGCCCATCGTGGCCGCGCTGGAGGCTGCCGGGAAAAACCCCTGCAACCTCTATGCACACTACGGCGAGGACGCGGCCACCGGATTCACGGGCTGGTTCAAGGACGCCGCCCTGCGCGATCCAGCCGGCTCCCTCGAGATACCCAGGAAGGGCGCACTGAAGCTATACGGGCGCAACCGCTGCACGCTGCGCATCGAGTACGCGGAAGGATCGGTTGAGCCCGACGCCGGGACCGTCTACCGCAGAAAGCCGAGCGATAGCGCAGATGCGGTTGACGGTGCGCTCGGGCTGCCCGATTTCACCGGTCTTGCCGAGAGGCACAGGCTCGATAAGATCGACCTGCCGGCAATCGGCGATGGCGGCGTGGGGCATACCGCCTTTTACCGCGGCGAGTCCGTGACGCTAGCCGGCTACGAGGACGTCTTCGCCAGGCGCGAGGACGGAACGTGGCGACGCCTCGTCTTCAAGGGCTACATGCCCGATAGGGCGGGGGGGGGACGCCTCTCTCGACAATCAAGATGGAACGCGACACGACCGTCTACGCCCTGTGGGCATATGCGGAGTCGGACGGCGTCGCCACGGCAAAGAACTAACGACGGCTCGGGACGGAGGTGCGGCCTCCTTCCCGAGTCTGCGCATGTCCCTGGCGGGAGGTGCGCGTAAATGAAAGAACATCTGTTCCGAAATGAGGGCCAGCCCGAAACCGGGGATAAGGGAAAGCCGGTTTCGAGACGCGGCTTGTTGGCGGCTGTGGCCATTGCCGCCGGTCTGGGACTCACTGCGTTGGCATACGCCGATACGGATGAGAGCCATGGCGCCGGCAGGGGCGGCCACTACTATTGGGGCGATTGGAACGGCGGCGCCTTCTACAACGGAAACGGATTCGGTTGCGCGACGCACTGGCTCGAATGGGACGCATATGCCGGCCAGACGCTTCGTGTCGCATTGGCTGTGGAGTTCTTTTCGAACTATTCGAACCCGCTGTACGAATGGATCCGTCTGCAGCCCTTCGCACAGTGCGGCGACACGAACAACGTCAGCACGAAACGGCTCTGGTACCCTCGCTACCAGGACAACTATATCGAGTACTTCTGGAACGGCACCTACTGGAAGACCGAGACGGGGCGCTTTGCGTTCGACAACACATTCCTTGACTCCGGTTACGGCCGCCACGACACGGCGATGCACACCTTTGGCTATCCCGGATATGGCTGGCTGGAGAGGAAAGGCGCCACCGAATCGACCAAGACGCTCAGGGCCAACATCTACCTGTTCAACGTTCTCGTTAACGGATATAACGCCTTCGAGCAGAGATACGGTGCGGACACGCCTTTCGACTTCAACAACCCCGGTCACATCGCGTGCGTTCAGAAAGGCATGAATACGCACGATGACGCGGGCGGGGACTTGAACGCAAAGCTGGAAAAGGTCGCAATCAGGAACCGATACGACCTCTTCGGTGCAATCGTCTCGCTCACAAACCGCTACAGCGGATCCGATCTGGTGGTCCGTGGCGACGGTTCGGACGAGTGGTCGCGACTTTGCCAAAAGAACAACGGCGCCGGCACGACTGACGGAAACTTCGCCGTCGAGCTTAGCGGCGCCTATGATGAGTTCGGCGATTTTCTGCACTGCCTGAAATCGGTCTGTTTCAAGGGCTGGAATTCCACCCTGTACGCCGAATCCGGTCGAGACATCCTATCGAAGGGCCTTACGGCAGATACGTATCCCAATAAGGACTCCGGTCCCTCCAACGCCTACTATCAGAAAGCCTGGATTTGGCATAATCCGCACACCAGCAATTTCACCAATTTCTGGGTGACAGATAGCCTTCGGACCGAGGATGGCTACTCGCAACTCGTTAGCAACGAGACGGGGCTGAGCCTCTCGCTCACTAGGAATGAAAAGGTCGATGGTGCGGATGTCTGCCTTTGGCACAGCGGCACTAAGAACGGAACGATGGGCATACCGAGCGTCGATTGGAAGATAGTCGAAGTCGTCTTCAATGGCGATATCTCGTTCAGGGAACACCCGGACGATGCCAGGGAAATTGCAATTGAGGACCCATCCTCAAGCTGCAATCCAGCCGACCTCTACGGAACTCATTCGGTGGAATATCTCACCAGGTTCGTTCTTTGCGACTCAGACGACGGCGTCCGGTACGGCTCGCTCGATATCGTCGGAGGCGCCTCGCAGGCTCCTTGGGGAGCGGAATGGCACAAGGAGACGGCGGCAAACCGTATGGTCGGTTTCCCCTTCATGGCGACCAACCTCATGAGGGGCTTCTATCTGAAATTGTCATCTCCAGATGTATCGGGCTCGATCTGCTATTCGGTCCTCAGGGGAGCGGATGGCCCCTGGTCGGAAACCTTTAGGGACGGCCAGTGGACCGGTCGTACGGATGAATCGCGCATCTGGGGCCTCAAGATCTGGCTCGAGGGTGAGGTCTCGAGGGCGTTCGACCTTTCGATCCGCTGCTGCACCGAAAACACCGGATGGGGAAAGCGGCACGAATCATTCAAGGCCGATGCTGACAGCGCTGAAGAGATCGCCTTTTCTGGCGAACGTTTGGTGTCGCTCCAAGTGGAGGCCGTCCCGAGGCCCATCGGGGCGGTATCGCTTGTCCGTGACTTCTCAAAGGAGTTTGTTGCGAAATTGCCCGAAGGGGCGTCGGGCTACATCTACGCACAGACCTGCCTCGTCCGGTCTGCCGCCTACGCCCCCGCCGACTCGCTGCATAGCGCGGCCCAGCGCTACAGGGGCACCGTGACCTCGTCCGAGCCCCTCCTCATCGCCGGCATCAAGGTCATCTATCATGCCGACGGCATAGATGACGGCTCGATCGTCTTCACCGAGACGGCAAGGCCGGGTGCCCATACGGCAAATCCCAGGGCGACGTCTGCCGCGTTAAAGGCTCGCTGCAATCTTAACCGCCATTTCGGTGAGGACCCCAGCACGGGCTTCACAGGCTGGTTCACCGACAGGAACCTGACTGTCGCCTATGCGGGATCGGATCTCACGGCCGGTGATGAGCTGCATCTCTATGGCCGCAACCGCTGCACCCTCCGCATAGCCTATGCGGAGGGCTCGCTTCGCCCCGAGGAGGGAACGGTGTACCGCGACGGCACAAGCGACTCCGCGCGCGAGGTAGCAGACGCGCTCGAACTATACGACTTCAGCAAGAGCGTCGAATCGCACGTTGTCGACGGGCTCGAGCTCCCTGGGATAGGCGACGACGGCGCAGGCCACAAGGCGGTCTACTGGGGCGAGAGCGTGGCCCCGACAAGGCCCAGGGGGGTCTATGCGAAACAACCGAACGGCACCTGGCGCCGCTATGTTGCCGAGTGCTGGCTGACCGCTGCGCGGGGGGGGATCCTCAATCGCCTCCGTCAATGCGAAGCGGGATACGGAACTCTACATCAGGTGGTCCGTGGCGCAAGCAGACGGCATCACGAGTTCAAGGGGATAGGCATTTATCGGGACGGAGGTGCGGCCTCCTTCCCGGGCCCGCGCATGTCCCTTGCGGGAGGTGTGCGTAGATGAGTTTCGACAGGCACGATGACGGGAAGAGCGAAGGCTCAACCTTAATGGATACCCCCATTTCGAGACGAGGGCTGTTCGCGGCCCTGGCGGTCACGGCAGGGCTTGGCCTGCTCGGCGCCGACACGGCGCTCGGATGGGACTATTGGGGGCAGAATGCCGCAATCGGTCAGGGGGCATGGGACGCCTACGGGATGCGCAACGGCAAAATCAACTGCTGCAGGGGCAGGTCGAACCCCATAAACCAATGCATGGGCTGGGCAAACGGATGGACCGAGTGGTACGCCTTCCGCTACGCCTACGTCCAGATCCTTCGTTATGCCCTGAACCTCCAGGTTGAATGCGACTACGAGAACGAGCTGTGGTTCCACCTCTCCTTCTACCCGTTGACCGCCTGCGGGGACGACAACTACGACCCCAGGGGCCACCGCCTGTGGTTCGCGGCAGACCATGACAACCTCGGCGCAATCAAGGAGGACGAGCAGGAGAACAATATCGTCACCTTCGATGGCAACCTTACCAACGAGGAGCTCGGGGTCGGTACCGGCCGCCACGACACCGGATGGAAGCACTACCAGTACCATGACACGGGAAAGTGGTACAGGCGTACATCGAGAGACGTGACCCATAGGTGGTGCGCCGACCTGAACATCTTCAATATCTACGTCGAGGGCGTCTCCCATGACGAGAACGTCGACGCCCTGCACTCCCAGACGGGGTGGATATCCTCCACCGTGGAGCATACCTACCTCACGACGGAGGATATCCAGGGCATCGTGTGCCGTATCCACGCCGCGGACGACGACACGCTCAACTGGGATGTGCGAGACGCCTCGATTTCCGATGCGACGGATATCTATCAGCAGGCATATGGCGGTAATTTCAACCAGCTGTTCCTCACCGAGTTCACCAAGGTCCGCGATGACACCTATCAATCCGATTGGGGACCCGTCCCGGGCTTTCTCACGACGATGCGCCCCGCGCATGTGGCCGATGGGTCCCAAGCCGTGAATGCCTCATGGGGCGGCCCGTGGGACGGAAAGGAATTCAGCCATACCAACTGCACCCAGCCTTTCCAAATAAACAGCGCGGGCGTCCAATCGAGGGCCAGCGCATGGTGGGTAGCGAAGAGGTTTTCCGAGGGGGGTGCCCTGTACGGCGACGGCGCGATGGCCATCATAAGCGACGCCTCGGGCCTGTGCGTGAACAGGCCGAACGCGACCGCCGCGAAGCCTTCGAAGCTAAACCTCTTCCATAGCGGCTACAAGGATGGGGTAGCGGGCGACCGCGCTTCGGCATGGGTCGTGAAGGAGGTGCCGTTCAAGGGCGCGCTTACGCTGAACGACGGCAAGCCTGAGCTGACCCGCGCGGAGCCCGTGGCCTGCTCGGACCCGCTTCTCACATGTAGCCCGTGCAGGAACTGGTCGGATGTCAAAAAGGGCAACGGGGGCAATGCCCCGACCCACTTCTCCTATCGCTGGTACCAATCGGAATCCGACGAGGTGCCCGACGGCTGCTCGGGCGCCTCCATTATCGGAACATGCCACCTGTCGAACTTCGGCGACATGCCCGAATGCGCCGCATACCGCCATGTCGGCATGAATATGTCCGAGCTGATGTGCATAGAGGCGCTCTCGCTTCGCCTCGAGGGCTCGCCATGGCAAGGCTCGATCCGCTATAGCATGCTCGCCAAGGGCGGCGGGTGGAGCGATGCCGCGGCCGACGGGGAGCCAGTAGGCGAGGGAGGGAGGTCCCTGCGCTGGAGCGCCATCAAGGTCTGGCTCACCGGCGACGTCTCGCTGCACTTCGACCTTGAGGTAAGGGCGTTCAACTCGAACGTCGGCTGGACGGCGGGTTACGTTTCGGGAACGGGGCTCGATGCGCCAACGGTCAATGGAGTGGGCGACCTCACCGCATCGAACGACCTGAGGTGCGTCCAAGTCGATTTGATCCCAAAGCCGGAAGGAGCCGTGGTATTGCGGGATTTCTCGCGGGACGGAAGGATTCTAAACATCACGGAAGACGAATTCGCCGATATGCAGGACCGCTATCTTTCCTGTGTCGTCATGCAGGCATTTCCGACGGAGCTGCGCAAGGGGACCAACCATGACTCACCGCTCGTTCACCGGTTCCATGGATTCGTAAGCGCCGGGCCCGTCCATATCGCAGGGGTAAAGGTCGTCTATCACGCCGACGGAGTGGATGACGACTCGATCGTCTTCACGGAAACGGCCAGGGTCGGTCACCACACGGCCAGCGCGGAGGCCACCGCGGCCGCGCTGAAAAGCCGATGCAACCTGAATGACCATTTCGGCGAGGAGAAGAGCACGGGCTTTACAGGCTGGTTTTACGATACAGGGCTGACGAGCCCCTATGGGGGATCGGAGCTCACGGCGGGCGAGGAGCTCCACCTTTACGGCCGCAATCGCTGCACGGTCAGGATCGAATATGCAGAAGGTTCGCTTCATCCCGAGGAGGGGGCCGTGTATCGCACCGCCGCGAGCGACAACGCCCCTGAGGCGGCGGGTGCCCTAGAGCTCCCCGATTACGGCAAGGGGCATGAATCCCATTCCTTCGAGGGGATCACGCTGCCGGCCATCGGTGACGATGGGTGCGCCCATAAGGCCGTCTATTGGGGCGAGCGCGTCGCTCCGGCAAAACCCGAAGACGTCTACCGGAAGACATCCGACGGCACCTGGCGCCGGTATGTCCCGATGTGCTGGCTGACTTCAGCGAGCCAGCAGGGCGAATCGACCACCTCGATTACGGCTAAGCGCGATACCGTCCTGTACATCAAGTGGTCTTTGGCTCAAGCCGACGGCGTCGTCAGCTCGAAATAGGGGGCGCCGGCCATAGTGGGCGCGAAAGGATCCAAAGGGCACCGGCTTTGATGGCTGATTCCGCGGGAAGTCGCCCGCGGGGAAGTGGAACCGGGGAAGCTTCGCATTCGGCTCCCCCGGTTTTTTCGATCAATAGGTGAAGTAGCCCGGCCGCTTGTTGTGGCTGGGCGTCTTTTTGTTCTCAGTCTTCCTCTCCTCGAGCTTGGCAAGCCCGTCCTTCAATGATGCGGTGCTAGGCGTATTCTCCTGGACCTTCTGCTTCGGGGGGTAGACATCGCGCAGATGCTCGAGTTGGGCGGCGTAGCGGGCGTTGATGAAGGGCGGTACGCCATCCGTCTCCCTGAACCCGTTATGGTCTGCCGCGATCTGGTCGATGAGGTCGCTCGGGTAGGTTTTCGTGGCGCTCGATTCCGTGACCTCGAACTCGGGCCCTTCGTAGGAATCCCATGCGTCGACACGCTCGATGTGGTAGAGATTTTCCGATTTGGAGCGCGATACGGCCATCCACTCCTGGGCGTCGTCCGAGCGCCATTCGCTCATTCCGCAGGCAAGAAGGATGCGATCGGAATTGCCGTTCGCATCAAGGTCATACCCGAGGTCAGGGAAGTGAACCATATGGTTGGAGAAAAGGCTCCAGTCGGCGCATGACTTGATGGCCGCGACCAACTCAGTCAACTCGAACGTAAATGTCGAGAGGTTCAGTTTGAATGAGGAATTCTCGTCCCTCCTCGACCAATAGTAATATCGCTTCTCTCTAGCCCTGTCCAGATTAAGCCTAATCTTCTCGGCGTCTATGTCATTGAGGGTGATCGCAGTCTGTCCCAAGTGGGCCTTTGGCACGGCATCACCATCGAAGTCCGCATAAAGGTCGACGTATATCCTGTCGGACTGCCGGATTTCGTCAATGAACTCGTCGACGTTCACGAACGGCAGAACTGTGAACGTATCCGCGTTGCCCCCGTATTTCATGCGGGACTCCTTGCAAAGGCTGACAACGGCGTCTCGATAAGAGAGCAGCTCATGCCGCATACTAGGTGTTGCCGCCCTGCGAATCTGTTCGACGACCTGCCTAGGCATCTTGCGCGGGTCGGCGAGCAGGTACGGGTCGCTGTAGACGAAGCTTTTTCCGAGCGCGAGCTCCTTGTACCCGGTGGCAGTGAGCAGGAGCTCGAATGCGGCCCTCGGCCATTTTTCGGGAGCTCCGAACATGGCGTTCAGGCGCTTCGAGCAGTCGATGAGGGCGAAGTTTAGATATGCCTCCGTCGGCTTTTCGCCGCTTGTATAGACCCCGGTAATTCGAGTCATGCGCTCAGCCAGCTCATTGATGGACATGTTCTTGCGGTCACGCGGCCAATCGGCAGGGGAGAACCAAGTGCCGGCAACGATTTCATCGGGTGTGTCGTAGGGGGCGAAGCGGCCCAGGAAGGCACCGTCCCGGCCATTTGGGATTAACGGCGTATCTATCTGGCGCGCGACACCGGGTCCTTCCATAACACCGGCATCGATCGGATCGGCGCAAAGACGGCAGCTGAGTAAAGCACCGTCCCTTTTTGCGCAATAGTAGAACAGGCCCCGCTCCTCATTGAAGTCAAGGGTCACCTCGCACCCTTCGACCTCTCCGCTCCACACCTTCTCATACATTGTTATCTATCCTCCCGGTCGCTAATGTCCGAACTTGGGCCCGTGGCTGTATTGTCTCGGGTCTTGCTGGCGTCGCGGGAGCCCCGCCGTCGCCATTCATACCCCATGGCCAACCGATTTCTCTGGAACGACCGCGACAGAGCGAAGCTGCGTGCTCTTATGCTCGCGTGCGTTGGCGTAAGCGGCCATGTTGTAGGCGTTTTCCTGGCGAACCATCTCCCGCTCGATCGCGTTGGCAACGAGCGCCCTGTCCGAATACGGGTCGAACGCGGCTGCGCAGGAGACGAGCCTGGACAGTGCTGAGGGACCATCGGTAAAGGTCAGGGGGACCGAGTAGCGCTCCCGGCACCACCTGGCGGCAACGGCGCACGTAAGGCTCTCGCGCCACCCCTCACCCTCTGCCGCGGTAAATGAGTTGAGGGAGCGGAACCCGTTCTCGCGCATGATGACGTTGAGGTCGTCGGTCTCGATATAGCCGTCCTGGCCGGCGATGGGGTCATAGATGTCGTAGGCGTCCTGCAATACCTGCCAAGCCCCGTTACCGATGGGCCAAGCCATCGCGAAATCGGTCGTCGTCCCGTTCATCGCCTGGAATCCGAGGCCGTGGACCGTGAAGCTACCGCACCATGTGAGGCCGTAGCGGACGCCTTCTTCCGCACCGGGCCTCACAGACGGGCCGTCATCCATGTCCCTCAGCCAATTCGGAAGCATGCTCGGGTCAAGTTCCTCGGCCATATCTCTCCCTCCGTCCGATCTTGCGATGTTCCAATCATCGTTTCGGAGGCAGTCGGGCGGGCGGCTATGAACAAGTGTTCCAAGACGAGTGGCACCTCATGGCACCAAGTGGGGGAGCGGCGGCATTTGCGGGATTTTATGCTTGAAGAGTCTGTTTTCAACGGAAGGGAACGCTATGGATACATCCGATGTCTATACCCAGATATTCCAGTCGCTCATGCCGCTTATTCAGATTGCCATCGCGCTTTGGGCGGCAGAGACGCTTCTGACGATGTTCATAAAGGAGCATCGCAAGTCCAAGAAGAAAAAGGAACGGGAAAAGCGCCGCCTTGAGTACCAGGACCGGCGCATGGCCAATGACGAGGAACACGCGAAGGTCACGCGCGCGATGCGCTATGACGTGCTTCGCCGTGACGGCTTCAGGTGCGTCAAGTGCGGACGTGGCCGCGAGGACGGCGTGAAGCTCCACGTCGACCATATCAAGCCCGTCTCACGCGGGGGAAAGTCCGTAATGAGCAACCTGCAGACGCTCTGCGAGGACTGCAATTGCGGAAAGGGAAACAAATACGAGGAGTAGCGTATCTGACAGCAAACCCCCTAAGTATCCTTCTCATCGTTAACCACCGTCACGCGGCGAGTGCCGACTGTATCGAGATGCGAGCCGCTGAATACTTTGCCGTCGGGCTCGAGCTCAATGCTGCCATCTTCATAGGGGGCGGCCATGCGCTCGAGGTCGGCATCGGTGATACCGTGCTTCGCCATAAAATCGTTAACGTTCATGTTAATCACCTCTCCAAGCCGAGTTCCCTGAGCGTCTTGCCGCTCGGTGGAATCATCCCGTGTCACAAAATCGAAACAATCATCCACGAAATCATCAATGCGCCAAACTCGATGGCGTGTCGTGCTGCCCCGATATCCAGAGAGCCTACTGTTCTTCACGCCGCTGCCTCTCGATCCATTTTTGGACGGTGAGGCAGGCGAGGGCATTGGCTAGGCTTGCGCTCATACTGTCCGACCGGTCGTAGCCGATATGATCGGCCACATCAGTCAGCTCAATGTGTGCGAGGCGATTGTAGTTACGATTCGTCACGCCGAGCCATAGACAATATTCATACATCGTGTCTGTGACCCTGGCACCTGAGGCGGGCGCAGCGTCGTTGTGCCCCAGGAACCTCATGACGCGCGGGGCATTGTAGACGATAACCTCGTCGGCCTCCCAGATGATCTCCCTGACCTTTACCTGGTCGTCGAAAAAGGAGGGGAGGCCTATCTGGTTGTCGGGGGCCACCCCGTTGACCTCAGATGCCGCCTGCCACAGCTCCATGCGACTTGGTCTGTATTTCCCCTCATGGACCACATTTCCTGCCCAGTCCACGATCGCCATAGCGACGATCTCATCTTCAACGGGGTTGGGCCCCGTCGTTCCGAGGTCCAGGCAGACAACCTTCGGGGCCCGCGCCTCGAAATAGCCCGTCATCATGCCGTCGAGCCGGCGGCGCAGCACCGGATTCTTTCTGAACGAGCGCGCAAGAAGCTCGATCTCGTCGGCCGATCCGGTTACACGCACGCATGCCATACGCCGTTCCTCTCACTAGTCGGTGATCTCGCCGTTAGCTGCCCCGACTCTATCACAGCACCGGAAAGGCCTTTTGTGGCGCCTGCGACCAGGAGGTCATTAAATCTTGTCGAACATATGTTGTACGGTCGCGTACGTAGTGGTCTATCTACGTTTTCCATGTCACCATTTGTCACCCCTTGGCACCAAATTACTTTCTGTTGATGCATTTCGCGGGGCAAAATCTTATTTGGGGGTGGAGGTCCATCCCATCGTGTCGACGGGGGCTGAAGACTCTAACCCCCAACCGAAAGGAGTGCATCATGGATTCTGGAACCATGAACGCCATGGCCATGTACCTCATGGCCAAGACCTACAATGTCCGTCGTGCAGCTGACGAGAAGTTCGGTGCCGTGCTCTCCACCGAAATGATCATCCTCATCGGCCTGCTTGCCCTCGCACTTGTCTCCGTGCTTTCGATTTATTCCGGCAAGCTCCGCGATGTCATCACGATGGCAACCAATGTCGTCGGCAAGATCGGCACCAACGGCTACTCGCTCACGTAATATAGCCCGATTTGCCTTCCCCTTTTGGCCCCGTCCCGGAATCAGCCTGGGACGGGGTTTCTTTTCGGCTATCCCCTTCGCTACGGAAAGGCCCTTTGCCCATTCGGCTGGAAGTCGAGATGCCCGGAACCCGGCTTTCCCGCGACAACCGGAATCGTTATCGGGAACGTCCCGACGTCAGTCTATAATTAAATAAAACCCTCCAATGCCGGGAAAGGCCCGGCCTCATGCCTTCTTGCAGAGGGGGAGGGGTAACTGTGAACAGTTTCCAAATGAATAGCGTGCACCTGACCGAAGCCGGCAGCGGCACGGTCGAGCGCTGCCTGGACTCCAGGGGCCAGATGCACGTGCGCAACCAGGTCGGAAAGCTCCGCATCGACTCCGAGACCGGCGCCACCGAGATGGAGGTGTCGCGCGGTCTCAGCGATGCCGTCTACGTGGATGTGGCGACCGGCGACATTATCCACGAGAACACGGTGGGCAGCATCCGCTTCCGCACCGACTCGACCGGTACCGTCATGGAGCACCTGCTCTAGATGCCTATGGAATGTCGGAATAAAGAAAAAGCCCCATACGGGGCGGCCTGTTAAGGCAGTTTGTGGCTTTTAAGCCGTATTTCGACTTAGGTACTGCGCTTCGAGCAGCAACTCACAATTCCTTTATATCACACAGGAGAACTCATGGCTAGGAAACTTAAAAATATCAACGGTCCGTGGTATGCCGGAATCGACCTCGACGGCACGAGCGTCGGGTTCGTGGCCACAGACGAGTACGGGGAGGTCCTCTACTATAAGGGCCAGCCCGTGATGGGCGCACGCTGCTTCAAGGAGGCGCTCCACGCCTCCGAGGCCCGTATGCCCCGCACCGCCAGGCGCAGGCTCCAGCGCGCACGCGGCAGGGAGCGCGAGATGGAGCGCGTGTTCGCCCCGGCGATCGCGCCCACGGATCCGGATTTCTTCGTCAGGCGCAGGATGTCCTACAAGCTCATGCGCGACGATATCGCGGCAGACCCCGCCGCTGCCGCATGGCAGGGGCTTCTCGACGGCTATCCCACGCTCGCGCACCTCGACGTCGACCTCATGGAATCAGATACCCCCCGCGACCCAAGGCTCATCTTCTGGGCCGTCGCCAACCATGTCGTGCGACGCGGCCATTTCCTCATGGAGGGCAACGACGTGACGTCGGCGAACTCAGACCCCTCCGCTCAGGTGGAGGCCCTCGTTCGCGAGCTCGACGCCCTGGGGGAGGCCTGCGGCGAGGCTATCGAGCTCGACGGCGGCGCGCTTGCCGATATGGGCGGCTCCTGGACGTCCCGTGAGTTCCAGAAGGCCGTATCGGGCGCCGTGTCGGTGACGGGCGACGATATCGACGCCAAGATCGCACGCGCGCAGGCAAAGGCGCTGGGCGACCTCGTCGCCGGCTACAAGGCGAACATGGACGCCTTCGCGCTCGAGGGCGAGCAGATCGGCAAGGTTTCCGTGTCCGATGCCGATTTACTCGATGAGTTCCTCGCCAACTGTCCCGACCGACTCGCCCCGACCATCGAGGCCGCGAGGGGCCTCTATTCCGCGTGGCGCCTACAGGGCCTTCTCTCGTTTGCGCCCGGAAAGACCCTCTCGCACAACCAGGTAGCCCAGTACGAGGTGTACGGGCGCCAGCTGCGCACCCTGAAGGACCTCGCACTGAAATATATCGTCCGCGCGGATTCCGCAGACGGTCCCGACGAGGACGGGCTTGCCCTCTACAGGGACTTCTTCGGTGGCCCTAAGAGGTCGGGGGCAGGGGGGTATGACAAGGTTCTCGTGAAGAAGCTCGACGGCGCGAAGAGAAACATGGGCTATACGGCCTACGACCTCAACGTGATTCCCTACGAGGAGTTCAAGAAGAGGGTGGAGAGGTTCTTCAAGGGCACGGATGCCGCTGCGGATCCGGCCTACGTCGATATGGTCGCGGCGCTCGGCGAGCACAGGTTCCTGCGCCGCATCCACACCACGGACAACAGCGCGATTCCCTACCAGCTCCATGCGGAGGTCGTGGGCCGCATCATCGACAAGCAGGGCAGCTTCTACCCTTGGCTCAGGGACGCGGGTCCGTACATCCTGAAGGTGCTGTCCTCGAGGATTCCGTACTACGTCGGACCGCTTGACTCCTCGGCCGCACCCGTGGACGCACACGGCAAGGCGAGGTTCGCGTGGTCGCGCCGTCTTCCCGGCCACGAGCGCGCCTTCGTCACCCCCTGGAACTACGAGAAGCATATCGATACCGATGCGGCCGCAGAGGCCTTCATCCGGCGTATGACGGGCAAGTGCACCTATCTGGTCGAGGAGGACGTGCTCCCGGCGAACTCCCTCATCTACGAGCGTTTCCGGTTCCTGAACGAGCTGGCGGGGATCCGCTACACCGAGGACGGCCAGGACTGGCTGCCGCTCGATGCCGCGATGAGGCGCTCTGTGGTCGAGGCAGCGTCGGACGGCTCGGTCATGACCCTCAGCCGTATCGCGAACATCCTCTCGCGCGACTTCACGATGGCACACCCGCACGTCAAGGGCGTATCCGACGCGAAGAGGATGACGTCGCGCCTGTCCGTATCGGCCTGGATGGCAGACCTCCTCGGCGTGAAGACACTCACGGCTGACCAGAAATCCATGGCAGAGGACCTCATCCTTTGGAACACCGTGTTCGAGGAGCGCTCCATCCTGAAGCGCAAGGTCGCCAAGGAATACGGGGATATCCTTGACGAGGATGCGATCGAGGCCTTCTGCGCGAAGCGCCTCAAGGGCTGGGGCCAGCTCTCCGAGCGCCTGCTCACGGGCGTCTGGGCCGATACCGCGCGCGGCGACATGTGCATCATGGACGTCCTCGAGCAGGGCGCGCCCTACGGCAGGTTCCGCGGCACGTCCATGAACCTGATGCAGGCCTTAAGCGACACCGAGCTCGGATTCCGCGCGAAGATCGACGAGATCAACGCCGCCGCACTGGAAAAGGCAGGCGAACTCGGCATCGACGCCCTGCCTGGGTCCCCCGCGCTTCGTCGCGGCGTCTCGCAGGCCATGAAGGTTATCGAGGACATGGCTTCGGTGGCCGGATGCGCCCCGGCCAAGGTCTACGTCGAGGTCACGAGGACCGCTTCGAACAAGCTGAAGGGCAAGCGGTCGCGAAGCCGCGCCCAGGAGATCGAGGCCGCGCTGAAGGCCCTCGACGAGGACGCTCGCCGCGACCTGGATGCCGCCAGGCTCCTGCGCGAGCTGGGAATGTTCGACGAGAAGGAGATCAACGAGCGCCTGTACCTCTATTTCCGTCAGGCGGGAAAGAGCCTCTACTCCGGCAGGCCCATCGATATCGCGCGCATCGCGTCGGCCGACTACTGCGTCGACCGCATCCTGCCCAGGTCGGTGCGAAAGGACGAGTCGCTCGACAACAAGGCATTGGTCTTGTACGCCGAGAGCCTTGATAAGAAGGAGTCGGTCCTCGTGCCCCAGCCCGTCCAGAGGAAGATGGCGCCCTTCTGGATGTACCTGCGCCGTGCGGGCCTCATGACCGAGCGCAAGCTCAGCGCGCTCATGAGGACGCAGATCTCGGAGAGGATGCTGAAGTCAATCGTCGGGCGCCAGCTGACCGAGACGAGCCAGGAGTGCAAGCTCATCGCCGCGGTCCTCGAGGCCACCTATGCGGGCGTAAAGGTCGTGCCGGTGAAGGCCAGTGTCGCCAGTTCGGTCAGGAGGCGCGCGGGAATCCCGAGAAGCCGCAAGGCAAACCGCTACTACCACGCCCACGATGCCCTCATCGCCCTCACGACCGGCAGGTTCATCGAGACGAGGGCGCCCATGTGGTCGAACAACAGGGCCTTCTACGAGCGGACCATGCGCGATATCGAGGAGCAGGAGCGCCGTGGCGGGGCTGACTCCGAGCTCGACTTCTTCTCCGGCGGGTTCTTCCGCGACCTCGTCGACTATGACACGGCCGAGGTGCTGTGGGATTCCGATTTCGAGCACGAGAGGCTCGTGCGCGCCTGTTCCTGGAAGAACCTTCGCGTGACCTTTGCCCCCTACGAGGAGGGCGGGGCCTTCTGGAAGCAGACCGTCTACTCACCGCGCGACACGAAGACGAAGCTGATCCCCGTGAAGGGCAACCGTGACGCGGCCCTGTTCGGCGGCTACTCCGCCCAGACGTTCGCCTATTTCATGATCTACGAGAGCGAGGGCAAGAAGGGAAATCTATTCAGGTTCGCCCCCGTGCCCACGTCCATCGCGGCCAAGGCGACCGATTCGCTCACGGAGCTCTATGCGCGCTCGCTGTGCCGCGAATCCGGCGAGAGGTTCATCCGCGTCGTGCGCGACAGGATCCTTAAGGAGACCGTGTACGAGGCATACGGGGAGCGCTTCAGGATCAAGGGCCAGAAGACTGCCGGCCCCGTGCGCCAGCTCGCCCTCGATACGTTCGATACCCGACTGCTCGGGATCGTCGAGCGCATGGTCGACGGCGAGCAGCCGAGCCCCAGGCGCGATCTCGAGTCCGATGCCCGGGTCCTCTGCCGGCTGTGGGCGCGCCTTCTCGAACTGGCTCCGGCAAACTTCCCCCGCGTCTCTAAGGTGCTCAAGCTGGGCGCCCTGAAGACGCCGGAGGAGGTATTTGCCGATGCGAAAGCAGACGATATCGCCAAGACCGTCCGAGCGGTAGCTGAGTCCGAGGTCCAGGTCGTGGAACTCCTATCCGGCATCAGGGGCACCGCCGACGTAAGGCCCCTCGGCGGCAGCGCTTTCGCCGGCACGCTCTCGATGACCTTCGACAAGATCATCAACGACCCCAAGGCGGGTTTCGCCATCGTAGACATTTCGGCGGCGGGCCTTCACGAGAGGGTATCCACCCTTGGGTAAGACGATCTTCATAGAGAACGCCAGGAAACTCCGCTATGAGGCTGGGTGGGTCGCCGTTCACCGCGACGGCGACCCACGCCCCGTCCTGTTGCGGGCCGACGAGCTCGACTGCATCGTTATCGATGGGAAGGCCGCGTTCATATCTACCTACCTGCTAGATGAGCTCGCGGCAAGGGGGTGCAGCGTTATCCTCACCGATAGCCGGCATATGCCGGCATCAATCCTGATGCCGCTAACTGCGGCAACGATCGATACGAATGCCAAAGTCCTCGCGCAGATATCATGGGGCGCCTGGCCGCGCAAGATGCTGTGGAAGAAGATCGTCGAGTGCAAGCTGGATAACCAGGCCTCCGTCCTCGAAGGATCGGGCCATGAACAGGAGGCCGAGTTGCTCGCGTCCTATGCGGGAGAGGTCCGCGCGGACGATTCGACCGGGCGCGAGGCCGCCGGGGCCCGCCGCTATTTCCAGGCGCTGTTCGGTACCGCTTTCGTCAGGGCACCGCACGCGGACGCGACCAACAATGCCCTCGACTATGGTTATTCCATCCTGCTCTCGCATACAGCGTGCCGGATCGCGGCGAAGGGTTATCTCAACCAAGTCGGCATCCACCACCATTCCAAGACAAACCCCTACAACCTCGCCTGCGACCTCATGGAGCCGTTCAGGCCACTGATCGACCGGAAGGTCGAGCTGGAACGTCCCTGCGAGCTCACGCCGTCCGTGAAGAGGCTCCTTGCGTCCACACTCGCCGACAGGATCCCCTATGGCCATGGGAGCTACCGGGTGTCGGACGCCATCGACCTTTGGGTAGATGGGTGCCTTCGGGTGATGGAAGGGACTGGCGATGCGGATGGGATCTCGACGCCCGGAATGCCTTGATGAGGAGCGGGGGAGGATAAGGTTCATGAGGATAATCGTCATGTATGACCTCCCCGTAGCCGATATGCAGGACCGCCGTGAGTACTCGAGGTTCAGGCAGTTTCTTGTCAGGGACGGCTATACGAGGCTGCAGAATTCCGTCTACACCCGCCTGGCAGTGGACACCAAGAACGCCGACGCCGCGATCGTGAGACTTAAAGCCAACCTTCCAGAAGCCGGGCTGGTGCAGGTGCTCAGGGTGTCCGAGATTTCCTTCTGCTCGATGCTCACGCTTTGCGGAAGCCCGTCAGACGAGGGGCATCTTGTTACCGGAGAGGATTTTATCGTCTTATGATCGTCAAGCTTGAAACGATAGGGGAGACAATCGATTTACCGGATGGGCTCGGAGTCATTACCTTCGATGATTTCGACGGGCTATCGCGATGCGCCACGTCGCTTTTGGGGGAAGGGGAGCCTGGAATCGCCCTATACCGCGGGGAGAGAAAGATCAAGCCGAAGGACATCCTCCTTATCGACAGCCTGATCGAGCTTCCATTCGAAGACCGGAGGCTTGTCGGCGCCTACGCGTCGAGGATGGCTGCCGAGGTCGAGGCCTATGAGCCCCTGGCGACCAAGGCACATGAGATCAGGATGTTTGTCGATGAGCTGATTGCAGAGTTGGGGGCTTCGCTTCGAACGGATCCGATAGGGGACACGGAGCGGGATATCAAATCGTTCGCCAAATGGCTTTCGCTGAAACCGAGCCGTGAGCCGGGCAGCACCCTGCTCAGGAGATTCCTCTCTTTCATGGATTATGTTTGCGATACGGGGCTGAGACCGCCAATTGCCATAATCGGCCTTATCGACAAACTCAATCCGGCTGATGTTTTGGAGATAACCCGAAAGGCGCGGCATGAGGGTCTGGAATTGCTGTTCCTCGAATATCGGGAGGTGAACACAACCGATTCCGAGATTCCGGTGTGGCATATAGACAGAGACGGGGTTCTCTTCTCCCGCACCGCTTAAACCGTTAAACTGGTGTGAGCACCTTGAAATCTCAAATAAGGCTTATTGCTTGACAGCCCGGTTGTCCGATGATCCGGTAGCTGTCAGGTTTTTCCAGAACTCACATAACCATCCTGTTTCCGGGCGGAAATAAGATGGTTTCCCAAAATCGTCGGAACCTTTTCTTCCTTTAAATCAACTTTTCAGCTTCAGTAGCTGCTCTTATGCGGCGCTTGCCAGCCGATGCCGATTCTCCGGCTTCGCAGGTACCGCGCTTCGAGCAGTTACTTGCCCTGCCCCCTAATCTACGATAAGGAGAACCAGCTTCGCAGGTACCGCGCTTCGAGCAGTTACTTGCCTTTGCTTGCAGAGAACAACACCGACGAGCAGCTTCGCAGGTACCGCGCTTCGAGCAGTTACTTGCCGCGCCTGGTCGCTCCAAACCAAACCTATGTGCTTCGCAGGTACCGCGCTTCGAGCAGTTACTTGCCGGGCGCGGCGGGCGTTGTCTGAAGAATAGAGCTTCGCAGGTACCGCGCTTCGAGCAGTTACTTGCCGGAATGCCTAAGGCATTACAGGACGTATGTGCTTCGCAGGTACCGCGCTTCGAGCAGTTACTTGCCTCTTGCCGCCATTGGTCCTAACGCTGCCGCGCTTCGCAGGTACCGCGCTTCGAGCAGTTACTTGCCGGAATGCCTAAGGCATTACAGGACGTATGTGCTTCGCAGGTACCGCGCTTCGAGCAGTTACTTGCCTCTTGCCGCCATTGGTCCTAACGCTGCCGCGCTTCGCAGGTACCGCGCTAAGAGCAGTTACTTGCCAAGTATCCAACAGGAAGATGCTCGGTTTGCGCTTCGCAGGTACCGCTCTTCGAGCAGTTACTTGCCGGGCTATGTTCCATTGGAACGCTCCATATGCTTCGGAGGTACCGCGCTTCTAGCAGTAACTTACCTCGAGCTGATTAGCGCCGGAGTGCGCGAGGGCTTCGTAGGTTCCGCGCTTCGGGCAGCTACTTGCCCCTCCATATTGGCCCGCTTCTCACCCGCGAGCTTCGTAGGTATCGCGTTTTTAGCACTCGCCTCCCGCTGTCAAGAGAATCAGAAGGCGCTCGTGGGCCCCGAGAAAAAGACACGTCAAGCATCGCCATACCCACCTTTAGCGTTTGTAGAATCATGCGCTTCATAGATACCTCACCTCGATCTGCCGCTTGCCCGAGGCTCCTTAATTCGAGAGGGGTATACTTCGCAGGAAATGCACTTCGAGCAGCCGCTTACCGGAACGGCCTCCAGCTTATTTAGCACATACGCGGCAATAGCGCAGCGCATCGAGTAGTTACTTACTGCATATCAATGCGGTTTGTCTGCTCGATGGGTTTCGTAGGCAACTCACTTCAATTTGTTTCTTGTCTTCTCCCGCCCTTGACGGAAAGCGACATGAGCTTCATAGGCATCGCGCTTCGAGCAGCTGCTTACCATTTTTCCGAAAAGGAAGATGACGGGATGCACTTCGCCGAGACCGCGCTTCGAGCAGATACTCATTCTGTTGCGACGAGCAGTGCGACTGTAACGGGCCTCGCAGGCACCGCGCCTCGAGCAGCATCTTTCCTCAGGTGTATGGCGTTGGCTATCATGTGATGTTTCGCAAGTACTGTATTTCGTACGGCAATTTTATCTGCCTGACATTAGCTCCTGAACAGCAGTTACTTCGGATGCACCCTTATCGATCGGCTATCCACCATACGCATCGCGATTGAGCCGCCAACTTTCCGCAGGCGTCCTCAGGACGGAGGCTTCGCAGTTTTGTAGGTGTCCATGATGCGGTCCAAACCGCATAGGTTGCGTTTCGATATATACCTGTCACCACGTGGCACCAAATAGGCCTTATTTTGAGTAAACACGACTACAGAATTAAATATGAGTTCCTATGCCTGTATCGAGGAGGCTCCCGTGTCTTTTGGCGTCAGATTGGCGACCACATTAGCCGTCGGCTGCGGCTTTTGGTGCGCCTCCCATCTTTATCAGCGTTGGCGCTACGCCGCGCTGGAGCATGAGGACAAGGCCATGCTCCAGGCACGACCCGGGGACGCCGATAGGGACAAATGGATAGAGGCCGTGAAGAGGGAGGCAGTTAACTACGGCGTCAGCCCCTCGACGCTCATTTCCCTGGGGAGTAAAGGAGGTATCGGCGCGGAGTTATCCATGCTTGGCGACACCGGGGCATACCTCCGCCACCATAACCCTCCCTTGACCTCAGAAATCGCCCTTGTCTACCCTTACCTGCTTGCCTCATGGGTGGGAACGCTCATCTCGGTTCCCTACGCAGTCTTGCTGGCGACCTCTGTGGCGCTTGGGCAGGAGGACATGAGATTCAGGATTGCACCGGTGCCCATGCTGCTCCTCTTTGCGGCCTCGGGCGCCGTGTCGTCCCCCTGGGGACCATATACGTGGGCGATAATCACCGTTCCCTGCGCCGCCGTATTCGCGTTGATTTCATTTGCCATGAAGCGTATCAGGGACATCTCCTGGCACGCCGGCGACTATCTCACACTTGCCATCGCCCTCATGGCCGTGCTGTCCGTCGGAACGGTGCTCGAGTTTCTCGCTATCCACCTTCTGTGCGCGTGCGCTCTTGAGCTTGCCATCAGGTTCATTCCCGCCTGTGCGCGCCTCAAAGACAACGTCCCCTATAACGCCGTGCTGTCGGTAAGTCTGGTCGGGGCGACGATAATCGCAATCTTGAAAGGTAATCTGCTATGAGGTCAAGACCAACAGAACTCAGGGCGGTCATGGTGACCCAGCTCGTCCTTCTACTCCCCATCATGATCGCAATGCTCGCACTCGTCGTGGACTGCGCGAACCTGAGCCGATGCAAGGCCCTCGCATCGGCGGCCGCATCCGAGGGGGCGCGCTACGCCGCGGCGAACCCCGATAAGAATGATTCTGAAGTCGAATCCTACGTAAGGGGCGCTATCGGTCTCGATGGCAGCTGCACTGTGGATATCGAGCGCGGCGCGCTTTCGTCCAAAAACGTGAAGCTAAGGGTTGGGGACAAGTCCAGGGACTCTTCAATAGAGCGCAAGTCCGTCACGGTCAATGTCCAGATTCCATGCCGCCGCGTATTCACCCTGGCCGTCTTCGATGGTCTTGCGGAAATTGAGCCCGAGTCATCCTCGGCAACGGCAATCTCATCGGAGGTCAAGTGATGGTGCGTAACAGAAGGCCGCTCGAGGCACTCATCTCCACTGAATTCATATTCGTATTCCCGATAGCGCTCACCGTCATCCTCGCCATCATGGGCTTCGGGTTCACGGGCTATCAGCGTGCCAGAATTGATTACTCCCTCGCACATCTCGCGGACCGGCTTCCCGCAGGCTGGGATTCCATGGACGCCGACACGCTCGTGAAGAAGCTCGTAAGCGCATCGGCCGATATCGACCCAAGCTACCTCACGGTAAAGAACGCCTCGGTCAACATCGATTCCGATGAGAACCTCGGCCATGGAAACGCCGTCGCAGGTGATTTGGGCACCGAGAACCTCAGGACCGAGGAAAGGGCCGTAACGGTGTCGGCCGAAATCACGTACGACTACCCGGCGCCCTACAACGTGTTCGGAAAGAGATCCGTCCGAAACATCACGCGTTCCTACATCAGCTATTCCGACTGGGAGGTCATCTAGATGAAGCGTCTCGCACTCAGGGGAGGAGGAGCCCGCGCACAGCTCACATCCTTTTTCGTCGTGATGCTCATCCCCCTATCCCTCCTCATAGCGCTCGCCGTAGACCTGGGAGGAGCTCTCGCATATAGGACATGGCAGGGGTCGCTTCTCGAGAGCACGAGGCAGTCTTGCTTCGGTGAGGCCAATGCCGTCAAATACGCCGAGAATCCGGGCGATGAGGCGCGCTCCGAGGTTCTCGAGATGCTCAAGGCCAACGGTTACACCGGAAAGGCCACGGTCTATTACGTAGAGGCCCCTGAAAGCCTTTGCGGGGCAGCCGATCGCTACGCCGGCGTCTATGTGGTCCTTGAGGGGACCTGGCCGTCTTCTTTCGCGAGATTCGCCGGCGTCGATGAGCTCAAGGTGCGCTCGGACGCCGTCTGGACCCTACATCCCTATTCGTCCACGACGGTATGGCGGCCGGCCGACGCCGGTAACGGCTGGTGCGAGTACACGATTGACAAGGAAGGTAGCGTTTCGACGAAAACGGGGGCATGCTCACTCGACGATGCGCCCGAAATTCTCTCCAAGGCCGTGAGGGACATGCTTCCCTGATCGACGGGCGGCAACCGCCAGCCAACACGCTACAGCGCGCCATATTGTCACCCAATGGCACCAAATCGCCCTGCGCAGACGGCCGCGCGGGGCGATTCTTTATATGTCGGAATAGCACGGCAGGCCGAAGAGCCCTCGAGCCCGATGTGCGACCCGATGCGTCAGAGACTGGTCTGCTCAACCAAAAAGGCTTTCGAGATGGTTTGTGCGGCGGCAGAGAAAGTGCGGCCAGTATCACCTGACACTGGAGAGCGAACCATTTTCCACCGCTCGCGTTTAAGGGACTCCTAGGTCCCAGGAAGGAATCTTAAAGATGAAAAAACGGACCCAGGAGGAAATAAGGGCAGAAATCGCCCAAGTCGAGTCGGAAATGCGCACGGCCATCGACTCCGGGCGCATGCGCAGCGTCGAACGGCTCCGCGGGCGCAAGCAGGCGCTCGGCCACGAGCTGGAGCGCGCAATGGCACAGGAGGCCGCCATGGGGGCGACCACGTCGACGCAGATGCCCGCCGCGGCCCC